>WBZU01000053.1_pt1 | contig 133831 bp, 131 predicted proteins | sample 5204311 | NCBI WGS metagenome assembly WBZU01 (sample SAMN12344359, study PRJNA552823) | activated sludge metagenome | biome: Activated sludge suspended growth; feature: Nitrification reactor; material: Wastewater; isolation source: activated sludge from nitrification reactor of wastewater...
GGCCGCCCTCGCGGGCTTGGCGGTCGTAGACCATGCGCACGGCACGCTCACGCAGCTCTGGACTGAACTTCTTGGGCATACTCCGATTCTCCTTGCTGAGACTCGGAACGGAACCCAGGGCGCTTCACGTTGACGGCTCGCCATTTCACTTGTGCGGCTTCGATGAGCTTGTAGGCCATCGCCAGTCCCGCGGCTCGGGAGCCGGGTCCCTTGGTCACCTTGGTCCGTAACCGCACGGTGGCGAAGGTCAACTCGATCGGGTTGGTCGTGCGCAGGTGGGTCCAGTGCTCGGCCGGGTAGTGGTAGAACTCCAGCAGCACATCAGCGTCGTCGACGATCTTGGCGACCGCTTTGGGATACTTCGCCCCGTAGGTCTTCTCGAAGGCGGCGATGGCCTTACGGGCGTAGCCGATGTCCTCGGCGTTGTAGATCTCCTGCATCGCTTTGATCGCATTCGGATGGGCCGACTTGGGCAGTGCGGCAAGCACATTGCCCTGTTTATGAAACCAGCACCGCTGCTCTCGGGTGTCCGGGAACACCTCGCGCAGCGCAGCCCAGAACCCCAGCGCCCCGTCCCCGACGGCCAGGTTCGGGGCCGCCATGCCGCGGCGTCGGCACGACCGCAATAGATCGGCCCATGATTCGGTGGATTCGCGGTACCCATCGGCCAGGGCGACGAGCTCTTTACGGCCGTCGGCACGCACGCCGATCATCACCAGCAGACACAGCTTCTCCTGCTCGAGCCGGACTTTGAGGTGGATGCCGTCGACCCAGAGGTAGACATAATCGCTGGTGATGTCGCGGTCGTCGAAGGCGGCCGCTTCCTTCTGCCACTGGCTGGCCAGTCGAGTGATCGTGGCCGCCGATAACCCCGCACCCGAGCCAAGAAACTGCTCCAGCGCCGGCCCAAAATCTCCCGACGACAACCCGTGCAGGTACAGCAGCGGCAACACCGCGCTGACCTCGGGGCTTTTACGTGCCCAGGCCGGGATGATCCCCGACGAGAACCGTTGGCGTTCACCAGTTTCAGGGTCGACCCGTTTGTCGTTGACCCTTGGTGCCCGCACCGGAACCGCACCGGCGGCGGTCATCACCTCCCGCGGGTTGTGGTAGCCGTTACGCACCACCAGCCGGCGCCCATCCTCATCGTGAATCGCCCCGGCGTGTCCGGAGACTCTGTTCGTTGGGAAGGATGGAGTCATGTCAGGAAGTGGGACGAAGAGGTACCCGGCCGAGATGCGTGAGCGGGCGATCCGGATGGTCGCTGAGATTCGGGCTGAGGATGACTCGGAGTGGGCAGCGATGGGCAAGGTCGCTGAGCTACTCGGGATAGGTACGCCAGAAACGGTCCGCAAGTGGTGTCGTCGGGCCGAGGTCGATGCTGGCCAGCGGCCGGGAACAACGACTGAGGAATCGGCCGAACTCAAGCGACTCAGACGCGAGAACACTGAATTGAAGCGGGCTAACGGGACTGCTGCACGTATAGGTGACATCTGATCTGGCTTGCCCGAGGGTGGGCCTGGAAGGATGACTATCGTGCCTAAGCCTTATCCGCAGGAGTTCCGCGACGATGTGGTCCGGGTAGCCCGAGACCGTGAACCTGGCGTGACACTCGCGCAGGTCGCGAAAGACTTCGGGATCCATGAGATGACCCTGGCCAAGTGGATGCGCCGCGTCGCCATCGACGACGGACACAAGCCTGGAACAACGTCGACCGAATCTGCCGAACTGAGAGAGCTTCGGAAGCGGAATCGGTTGTTGGAGCAGGAGAACGAGGTCCTGCGACGGGCTGCGGCATATCTGTCGCAGGCGAACCTTCCGGGAAAAGGCTCTACCCGCTCGTGAAAGAGCTCGCCGCCGACGGAATCCCCGTCACGGTGACGTGCCGGGTACTCAAGCTCTCCAGACAGCCCTACTACCGGTGGCTCAGGGACGCGGTCACCGCGGCAGACTGGGTCGAAGCGGAGCGGGCGAACGCCCTGTTCGACGCGCATCGTGATGACCCGGAATTCGGGTACCGCTTCCTCGCCGATGAAGCCGAAGCTGCTGGTCAGCCGATGAGCGGGCGGACGGCATGGCGGATCTGCTCGGCCAACCAGTGGTGGTCGAGCTTCGGCAAGAAACGTGGGAAGAACGGTAAGAAGCCGGGCCCGCCTGTGCACGACGACCTGGTCGAACGCGACTTCACCGCCGACACACCGGACCAAGTGTGGCTCACTGATATCACCGAGCATTGGACCGACGAGGGCAAGCTCTACCTCTGCGCGATCAAAGACGCCTGCTCGGGGCGGATCGTCGGCTACAGCATCGACTCCAGGATGAAGTCCCGTCTCGCCGTGACCGCTCTGGACAACGCTGTTGCCCGCCGAGAGGACGATGTTTCGGGTTGTATTGTCCATTCGGACAGGGGCTCTCAATTCCGGTCGCGGAAGTTCGTGTCCGCGCTCAACCGACACGGCCTGGTTGGGTCCATGGGCAGAGTCGGTGCCGCCGGCGACAACGCAGCGATGGAATCGTTCTTCGCGCTCCTCCAGAAGGACGTCCTGGACCGGCACCGCTGGAGCACCCGCGAGCAGTTGCGGATCGCGATCGTCACCTGGATCGAACGGACCTACCACCGACGCCGTCGTCAGGCCCGCCTCGGCCGGTTGACCCCGATCGAATACGAGACGATCATCAACACAGCCGCCTCAGCGGCATGACACCGAAACTGTCACCTGGTCGTGCAGCAGTCCCCCGGCTTTATGTTTGCTTTGCGGGGTGGGGTCGGTGGCGGCGTTGGGTGGGAGGGGTCGTTGGCTTTTGGGGCCACCAGCTTGCGTTGCCGAGGAGTGTGGCGATGGCTGGTACCACGATGGTGCGGACGATGAAGGTGTCGATGAGAAGGCCTACGCCGATGATGAGTCCGACTTGGGTCATGATGCCGATGGAACCGGCGATGAGGCCGAACATGCTGGCGGCGAAGATGAGGCCTGCTGAGGTGATAACTGAGCCGGTGTTGGTGACGGTGCGGAGCACTCCGACTCGGACGTTGTGATGTGATTCTTCGCGCAATCGTGAGACCAGCAGCATGTTGTAGTCGGCGCCGACGGCTACCAGGACGATGAACGCTAATAGGGGCACAGGCCAAGCGATGTCGGTGTGGAGTATGTGCTGAAAGATCAGGACGCCTATGCCCAATGCTGCGGTGTAGTTGAGTACGACGGTGCCGAGTAGGTAGATGGGTGCGACCAGTGAGCGCAGCAGGATGATCAGGATGATGCCGACGATGGCCAGGGTGGCCAGGGCCAGGAGGCGGAAGTCGTTGGTGAGCAGTCGTTGCAGGTCGGCGTTGATAGCGGGGAAGCCGGCGACGGAGACGGTGGAGTCGGTCAGGGTGGTGTTGGGTTTTGCGTCGTTGGCGACGGTGGCGATGGTGCTGGCCAGGCGCATGGCGTCCGCGCTGTAGGGGTCGAAGCTTGTCTGGACGGCGTAGCGCACGGTGTGTCCGTCCGGGGAGATGAATTGGCGCGCAACGTCGGCGAATTGCTGGTCAGCGAAAGCATCTTTGGGTAAGTAGAAGCCGGTGGCCGAGTCCGAGCCGCGGGTTTCGCGCGCGGTGGTCTGTAGTTGGGCGGCGAGCGTGGCCATGCCGGCGAGTTGTTGAAGGTTGCTGTCGACGAGTGCAGATACGCCTTCGGCGAGTGTTCGCGAGCCGGCGGCGAGTTGGGAGACCCCGGTCTGCAGTTGGGCGAGTTTGGTTGGCAGGTCTTGGGCCCCGATGGTTCCCAGCGTGGTCTCGAGGGTGGCGACGGTGGCGTTGAGTTGGTTGGTGACCGCGGTGAGGGGGGTGTCCATCTGCGCGAGCTGGGTGGACAGTGTCGTGATCTGGGTGAAGAACCCGCTGTCGCGGAGTGCGGCGAGATCGCGGGCTTGTTGGCGCAGGGTGCTGCATTGGGGTAGTTGAGTGCACAGCGCTGAGTTATCCAGTAACGGGAGCACTGAGGTGATTGTGGCTATGGCGGCTGATGACTGTTCGGCCAGGGCTGCTAGCTGAGGGGCGTTCTGCGCGGCTTGGTCGAGTTGGGGTGCGGCGGCGGTCAGTGTTTGTAGAAGTGGTTGGTATTGACCTATTTCGGCCCCGATGGTGGTGACTTGGTTAAGAATGCCAGCCAGTGGGGTGAGATTGGTGCGGATCTGTATGTCGAGTTGTTCGAGGCCGTCGGCGAGTTGGTCTGCACCAGAACGCAATTGTTCGAGGTCACCTTTGCGGGCTTGGCCCTCACCCACTGAGCCGGCCACCCGATCGCCGATCTGCCCGTTCTGCCAGGAGAGTTGGGCTTGTTCGAGTTTGGCTCCGGTCGGGCGAGTGACACCGACCACACGGGTGACGCCGGGGATCTGCGCAATCCGAGCTGCCATCTGATCAAGGTCGGCAAGTCCGTTGGTTGTTCTCAGATCGGTGGGCGAATCCACGACGACAAATTCCGCGATGGTGATGTCTTGCGGGAAGTGCCGGTTGAGCAGTGCGTAACCTTCGTTGCTGTCGGTGGTTGTGGGTTGACCGTCTCGGTCGTCGTAGGTGATCTGAATGCCCAGCGCGGTGACGCTCAGGATCGTCAATCCGACGAGGCTGACGGCCAGCAACGGCGCCGGGCGGCGTACGACGAGGACCGCGATGCGGTTCCAGTAGCGCCGCGTGAGGTCTTTGCGCGGGGCACCCCACCCCCATCGCGCAGCCCACAGCAGCACTGGCGGCAACAACGTGACGGTGGCGAGGAATCCGATGAGGATCGCCACTGCGCAGGCGGGGCCGAGGGTGGCGAAGACGCTGAGCTGCCCGAAGACCATGGCTAAGAACGCGAGAGCAACAGTGCTTGCCGACGCAAGGATCACCCGTCCGATGGTGGCGGTGGCATCGATGAGAGCGTCGGACGCGGCGGCGCCTTGGCGCAGCCTTTCGTGGTATCTGCTGATCACAAAGACCGAATAGTCCACACCGGCGCCGAGCAAGATGACGGTCATGAACGCAACGGTGAATTGCGAGACTGGCATGCCCAGTTCGCCTAACGCAGACATGACTCCGCGGGCTACGGCGAGACTGATACCGATGACCAGAAGCGGTAGCAACGCAGTGAACACCGACCGATAGACGATCAGCAAGATTATGGCGATCAGCACGACGGTGGCGATGGTGATGACCACCAGATCCTTTTCAGCGGTGACGATTTGGTCGCTGAAGGTCGCTGTTGGTCCGGTCACGTGGACTGTCGTGCTGGTGCCGGTAAAGACCTCTGCTGCGGTCTCGCGGATCGATTCCACAGCGTGGGCCGCCGTCGGCCCGCCGAGGCTGCCGCTGACCCCGACGGGCAAGTACCAGGCTTTGCCGTCTTCGCTGAGCGCTTGTCGGGCAGTGATCGGGTCGGCGAGCAGGTCGCGTACGGCCTGCACATCATCGCGGTCGGCGCGGAGCCGGACCACGAGGTCGTCATAGCGTTGGCGGGCGGGCTCGGTGAGTCCGGCCGGATCTTCCATTGCCACGAACACCGTGGTCTTCGCGCCCTTTTCGTCGAACGCCTCGCCCATGCGATCGAGCGCCTGAAACGACGGCACGCCCTTAGGAATTGGGTCCACCGATTGCTGGCGCACAACTGTTTCCAACTGGGGAAACAGCACAGCCAACACCACGGCAACAGCCACCCAGACGCCCGCTACCAGCGCTTTGTGCGACAAGACGAAGCGTCCCACCTGCCCCAGCGACCGGCTGTACTCACCGCGACCGGTCGATCGCCGAAGCTTCACCACTGCTCACGCATCCATCGCTGCGTTGGCATCGCACACCCTTCGACAAATGAATCAATCGGTATCACTACGCTACAGCATGTAGCGAAAGGAATGTATTGTTCGGCGACGCGGGACTATCGGATCAGCGGCGGTGGGCGGCGAGAAAGTCGTCGACAAGCTGTTCGCAGTCCGCGCCACTCATCGAGCGAAGGCCGGACAGCCGCGCGAAGACCAGCGGGCCCACGAGCTGGGTGATGGCCACGCCGGGATCGAACTCGTCGAGTTCCTTCTGGGCGGCGGCGCTCTGCAACACCTGATCGAACGGTTCCCGGTACTGCGCGATGACACGAGCGCGCAGCGGCGCGAGGGTGTTCTGCTGCTCCCCGGGCTCCTCCGGCACCATCGCCAGCCACGCCAAGGCGGTCAATTGCAGTGGCGCCTGCTCGATCAACGCAGCCTGAGCACGGACCAACCGCCCCAAACTGTCGCGGATTGGTCCGTGCGCGTCAGGGACGTCGGCGTGGGGCAACAATCGTTCGAACGCCGCAGCCAACAAATCGGTGGTGCCGTCGAAATGCCGGTAAAACGTCGTTCGAGCCACCCGCGACATCCGGGAGACCGCCCCGACCGTGACTGCATCAACCCCGCCGGTCTTCAACAGGGCAGATGCCGCATCAACCAACCGGTTGCGTGAACGAACCAAACGCGGGTCTTTGTCATCCATCACGTCCTTGGACCGAGGACCCGCGCCGCGCCTGGCCGCCATCACCGCACCCACACTCCCATCCCCGAGACTGCTCTCGGGCGCCTGGCGATCTTGGTTCGCACGAAGTGCTACTGATAATAGCGAAAGTCGAGGAGTGTCCGCCGGGCTAGTCGTGCAATTCACCTGTTCGACACCCCGACCCGGCAGGAAGGTCGGCGCCACGGTGCCCGCCTCCGGGGTACCTTCGGCGAAGGGTTGGTAGATCAATTCGGGGCTTGGCGGCAGGGCTGGGGTGGGTACTGCTGAAGGGTGAATCGCCCCGGGTCTGGTGGAGGCTCTGAATCCACGGGAGGATGAGGAGCATGGCAGCACCGAGGAAGTACCCCGACGAGCTTCGGGAGAGAGTCACGAGGATGGCTGTTCAGTCACGGCGCGATCCATCGACGAGGTCGGGCACGTTCCGCCGTGTGGGCGAGCAACTGGGGATCAATCCCGAGACTTTGAGGAACTGGGTTGTGCAGGCCGAGGTCGACGAGGGGCACCGTCCCGGGACCACGACCAGCGAGTCCCAGCGCCTGGTCGAGCTGGAGAAGGAAGTGCGTGAGCTGCGCAGGGCGAACTCGATCCTGAGGTCGGCCTCGGCTTTTTTCGCGGCGGAGCTCGACCGCCCACAGCGTTGATCGTGGAATACATCGACCAGTACAAGCATGAGTTCGGCGTCGAGCCGATCTGTCGGACGCTGACCGCAGCGGGCACGCAGATCGCGCCGAGCACGTACTACGCGTTCAAGACCCGACCACCCTCGAAGCGAGCACTGCGCGACGAGGAACTGCTGATCGAGATCCACCGCGTCCACTCGGCGAACTTTGGCGTCTACGGGGCGAAGAAGGTCCACGCCCAACTGCGTCGCGAAGGCGTCGTCGTCGCGCGCTGCACGGTCGAGCGGCTCATGCGCGTTGCGGGGTTACGAGGGATTAGCCGAGCCAAGGGCCCGCGCACCACGATCTCCGGTCGCGGCCCGGATAGTCGGCCTGACCTGGTCGATCGCGACTTCACTGCAACCGCTCCGAACCAGTTGTGGGTCGCGGACATCACCTACTGCCGCACCTTCGTCGGCTGGGTGTATGCCGCGTTCGTCATCGACGTGTTCTCTCGCCGCGTGGTCGGCTGGCAGCTCTCGAAGTCGCTACGGACCGACCTTGCGCTGGACGCGTTGGAGATGGGCATCTGGACCCGCGATCGCGCAGGCCAGTCGGTCACCGGGCTCACGCACCACAGCGACAAGGGCGTTCAATACGTCGCCATCCGCTACACCGAGCGTCTTGCCGAGGCTGGCGCGGCCGCCTCGGTCGGTTCCACCGGCGACTCATACGACAATGCCCTGGCCGAGGCCTTCAACTCGCTGTTCAAGGCCGAGCTGGTCCGCAACCGCGGGCCCTGGAAGAATATCGACGACCTCGAGATCGCGACCGCGGAATACATCGACTGGTTCAATCACCGGCGATTGCACGGCGAGATCGGCATGATCCCGCCCATCGAGCTCGAGGACACCTATCATCACAACCACCCGCACCGGTACCCGCCGACGCGGCACTTGCGAGCCTCTGACAAACCCGGGGCGATTCAGTCTTGATCGACCCGCTTGGGTTCGACACCGGAATCCATCTCTGACTCCGCACACCGGAGCACAACGGCCAAGACCTCTGCGACAGCGGGGCCGCTCTGCGCGCTGGCGGGCGGCGAGACGCCCGCCGGGGCGAACGGCAACGTCATCATGCGAATGGCCTCAAGCGTTCCCAGAGGGTCGTAGCCAGCGAACCCCTCGACGAACTGCGTCGCCGCATCATCGATGCGCCGCTCAACCTCCGCTGCAGGGTCGGTCGCTTTCGAGACGTCTGAAAGCAACCCAGCAGTATCGAAGGCGCGCTCCAGCACTACCTGAACGTGTTGGTCGGCGTGCCCGGCTTTAGTAGCGTCCTGGCGGCGCTTCTTGTTCCGCCGTTTTCGGGAGGACTTGGATGCCATCAAAACGGCGCCTTCCCTTTTGCCCACTGCTTGGACCAATCGCCTCGGATGCCGGTGGCGTTGAAGTCACCGAGGTCGGTGGTGGCGAATGGGTTGTCGAGGTAGCGGACCTCGTCGTGCTGGGCGCCACGCGGGTCGACGCGGACGAGAGCGAGGCGGTAACGCGGGGCGGCGTTCTTACCAACCATCACCTCGTTGTGGGTGACGAAGAAGTCGGTCGCTCCTTCGATACGCGCTTTGACCTCGATGCGGTAGGTGTCGCCTTTGGCGTCTGTGGAGAGGATGTCGAAACCGGGATTGTTGAAGGCCTGCTCGACGGGCTTGCGTCCGAGTTCACGTTCACGGGCCATCACCAAGTCGACACCGCGGCGTTCGACCTCTTTGGTCTCCTTCGCGTGGATGGGCGCGGTCGCGGGTAGGTCGGTCTCCAGTATCCCGACGGGGAGCACCAGTGCTGCGGTGACGATGCGTGGTGGCTTGGTCGACATAAGCTGCTGGTGGTCAAGCAGTGCGAGCCTCTTGCGTAGACGGGCGTCGAGTTCGACGGCTTTACGATTCAGGCTCTCCGATGATTCTTTCGGTTTCTCACCGGCGCGTTCCTTTTCCGCCGCGACGGCGGCATCGAGGATGAGGCGGTCGCGTTCACCTTCGAGCCGCTTGATGACCAGGTCACGTGCCTTACTCAACTCCGCGAGGCGCCTCGGCTGAACGTCGTCGAGGTAGTCGGGGAGTTGGTTGGCGATAATCCAGCTCGTGGTTTTGTCTTCAGCACCTGCCAGCCACGGGAGGGTGCGGGCTGTATCGGTGACAGCGTTCTCGGGTGCCGCCACGCAGTCCAGGTAGGGCGCGGGGCCGGCAGGCGTCACGGTGCCGAAGCTGTCGACGTATGCGTAGCCGAAGCGGCGTGCGACGGACTCTCCGGTCGCGTCGGCGACCTCTTCGATCACGCCGACGAGCAGGTGTGTCTCCTCCAGCGTCGAGGAAACCAAGATCGTGCCTCGGTTGAGGGAACCACCGAACTGTCGCACGGACTCGTCCATGACCGCGTCGTGCAGCGGATGATCCGGGGCGAGAAGGTCGGCGCGGCTGAGTTCGTCGGCGTGGACCTTGCCAAGATCGAACGTGACTCGGTCGTACTTGGTTGCGATCGGCCCTGTGCCTGCGGCGCGTATTTGCTGGGGCACGTTCGCGATCTCGTAGCGACCCTGTTCGCGCCTCACGATGCGGCCGCCGAGGCGGGCGAAGGCGGCCTTGAATGCCATCTCGATGTAGTGCGGTTGAAGGCGGCGGGCGCGTGCTTCGTCCATTGCCGCGCGCAGTGCATGCAGGTCGGCCTCGGCCAGGTTCTCCGACGCCAATGCCCGTTCGTCGAGGAGATCCTTGAGTCCATCCCCGACCGACGCGTCGATGACCTCATGCATTTTAGCCTTGACGTCGGGGCGCTCGCCGTGCTGGATGGCATCGAGCAGGAGGTTGCGCAGCGGGGTCTCGGTGAACGCCTCGCCGAGGACGTCGAAGACTTTGCCACCGTATGTCTGACGCATCTGGTCGAGCTTCTCCAGCAGGCGGGTGAAGACTTCACCCTCGCGGGTGTTGGAGGCTACGAGGTTCCAGAGTCGGCAGACCTCTTCTTGGCCGATGCGGTGGATGCGGCCGAAGCGTTGCTCGATGCGGTTGGGGTTCCACGGCAGGTCGTAGTTGACCATCAGGTGCGCGGCCTGAAGGTTAAGCCCCTCTCCAGCGGCGTCGGTTGCGATGAGGATTTGGACGTCGCGGTTCTTGGTGAACTCCTCGGTGATCACGCGCCGCTCACCTCTGCGGACGCCACCGTGGATCGCCTTGACCGAGTCGGGCTTGCCGAGCAAAGAGCCGATCTTGGACTGGAGATAGTCAAGGGTGTCGCGGTGCTCGGTGAAGATGATGAACTTCCGTGGCCAACCGTTCGAATCGGTGACCAGCGCATTGTCCTGGAGGATCGTGGAGAGTTCGGTCCACTTGCGGTCGGTGCCAGCCTCGCGGACCTTCTTGGCGGTCGCAATCAGATCGGCGAGTTCGACAAGTTCTGCGTTGAGCTCCTCGACGGTCTGGGCGGCGGTGGCCGCGTCCATCACGTCTTCCTCAAGCTGCTCCAGTTCTTCGGCGTTGTATTCATCTTCGTCGAAGTCGCCCGAGCCGATGACGTCGTCGGGTTCCTTGTAGGTGCCGTTGAGGATCTCGGTCTTCTTGCGCTCCAGCCGTTCGGTGCGGCGGACGAGGCTCTTGTAGATCGCCTCAGGGCTGGAGGCGAGTCTGCGCTGAAGGACAGTCAGGGCGAATCCGACAGTGTTCTTACGCTTGCCGCCAAGCCTGTCGGCACGGTTCATGCCCTCGCGGACGTAGCGAGTGACGTCCTCGTAGAGGCCCTTCTCCCGCTCGGTCAACTCGTAGGGCACAGTTTCGGCGATGCGTTCAGGGAAGAGCTTCTTACCTTCGAACGTCAGCAGGTCTTCCTTGACCATGCGCCGCATGATTCCGGTGACGTCGACAGACTTCTTCTGCTTGCCCTCGAACCGATCGCGGTCGAGCAAAGTGAGGAAGAGCTGAAAGTCCTCTTCCTTGCCCGAGTGTGGAGTCGCGGTCATCAGCAGGAGGTGGCGGGTAATTTGGCCGAGCAGCTCCCCCAGCAGGAAGCGTTTGGTCTTCTCCAGCTTCCCGCCGAAGTAGTGCGCTCCCATTCTGTGTGCCTCGTCGACGATGATCAGATCCCACTCCGTCTCCTTCAGTTGGGCCTGGAGTGCCTCGTTGCGGGAGAGCTGATCCATGCGTGCGATCACGAGTGGGTTCGTTTCGAAGACGTTGAGGTTGATGTTGGCATCGATGAGCTGGTTGGTCAGCAGGTCGAACCGCAGCCCAAACTTGAAGAACAGTTCGTCCTGCCACTGCTCGACCAGTCCACCGGGAGCGATGATCAGGCACTGCTTGACGTCGTCGCGGAGCAGCAGCTCCTTGATGTAGAGGCCGGCCATGATCGTCTTGCCGGCACCGGGGTCGTCGGCGAGAAGGAACCGAAGCGGGGTCCGCGGTAGGAGTTCGCCGTACACCGCGCGAATCTGGTGCGGCAGCGGCTGCACGTCGCTCGTGGCGACGGCCAGCATTGGATCGAAAAGGCCGGCCAGCGAGATACGTTGGGCCTCGGCGACGAGCTTGAAGTCGCTGGCGGTGGCGTCAAACGCGCGGCTACCGCTGGTGGCGACGCTGAGGTTGTCCTGGTCCTTGCGGAACACAACCTGTTGGCCAAGTCCACCTGAGCCGTTCTGGTAAGTGAGTGCGAGTGCGTCCGTGCCATGCCATTGAGCAGCGATGACAGTGATCACCTCTGCGGGAATGAGACCCTCGACTCGCAGACCGGGCTTCAACTCTTCAAGCTGCACGCGTGGACCTCCTCATTGCCAGCCCTCGAACGCTACCCGCCGATACTGACAGGTTCGCCATCGCCAGGAATTCAACGAGACCAAGCCGAGTGGCATTGCCAGGCCTTCGAACGCTTGCTGAGAAGCTGTCGAAGACTTCGCTGAGGTGCCGCCCGACGCCCGTCACCTCGAGTTCCCATCGGCGAGTTCGCGCAATGCTCGCCCCAACTCCTCCGGAAGCGTGTCACGAAACACCCGATAAGCCGCCTTCGATTGTCGGGTCACCGGCGGCGGCCACGCCGGGCTGGTGTCCAACCCCCCCTGAGCAACCTCGCACCACATCCATGTCACCGCGTACGGGAGTGCGGCCGCGCGCCTCCTCGGACTCGCCGACCGCGCCCAATCGGTGAACCACGTGTCGGGCGTACTCGCGAGCTCGATGACTCGTCGCTCGAGCGCCCGAAAATCCCGTCGACGCGATAGTTCCCTCGCTGCCGCGCTGGCGGCTGCCGCGATCTCTGAAGGACTCGCGGCCAGTCGCGTGCTCGCCGCTCGCGATGTCCGTCTGCCAATGTCCGGGTCGAGTTCGATACTCGCTGCAGCAGTGGACCACGTCGACCCTGGCCGTTGTGCGCGCGCAATACACAGGGAGGCGTACAGCCGCCCCGTGCTTTCCTGCGTTGTCAGCATCCCAGCGAAATGACGACGGTAGGTGTGCTCATCGAGGAGTTGAGGGATCGCAGACAGCGGCAGATCGATCAACGCGTCGTGATGATCGATCTGCAGGCCGACATGGCGGCGGGCTGAAAGCACCTGGACCACCAGCCAGCTCAACACCGGACTCTTTGCCGCGCGATTGACGATCCATCCTCTCGGGCCGCCCGGGACGTCCGGGATCAGATCGAACCACTCGGCCAACCGTGCGACGGCGTCCGCACTCTCCGGACTGGACAGAATCCCATCCGCCTCCGCCAGTGCTTCACCGCGGGTGACTGCACTTGTCGGCGGCTGAATACCCCACCGAGGCCCTCGAAGCTCAGTTGTGCGACCAGCGGCTTCGGCTTGGAGATCTCCGGCCCATTCGACGAAACCCCTTGCGCGAGACCGGGATGCGAGGTGAAGTAGAAGAGTGGTTAAGTTTCGGACTTCTGCGAGGTACGCGGGGGGCGCGAGAGCGCCATCGAGAACGCTCGTTTCTTCGCCTTGGATAGCGGCCGTAACCCGTGTTGCGGTCCGAATTGCACCTTCGGATGCAGCCGTCGGTTTCTCTCTCAGGATGGAGTGTCGGCAGGGAGCCGAGAATCCGAGCGGATTCCCGCACGGCTGGTGTTCATCGAGCCGAGGACGCAGCGGACTGTGGTGTCGCGTTCGAAAGCGCCGGCTACATCTTGAACACTCAGCGACCAGGTAGACGCCGTGGTCGGGACACACTGTCGACACCGGTAGCTTCCACGACAGCTGCCAGATTCCGTCGTGCGATAGGCAGAGTGGGCATAGTTGCGTCCCATGCTGCGGGAACCACCCCTGGCAAACGATGGCGCGGTAGCTCGCCCGATCGAGCGGGTCGAAGCCGTCGAGGTTGAGTGGCGCGCCTCCGTCGTAACGCAACAAGGTCGAATTCTCGACGGCCGATGCCCCCAGCCCAGTGAGATCCACTATTCGGCCGACGAGCTCATCGCTAGGCCGGACCAGCATGAAAGCCGTCGAGACCGACGATCCGTCCCGGTTCTCCTTGAGCATGCGGACAAGACTCTTGGTCGTCAGATCGTTCACAAGTGCAATCCGCTCGAGGTACGAATCAAGCGACTCGCGTGGATCGATTGCAACTCGAGCGGGGAGCATTAGCTCAGAGGCTCCATCGCCGTCGCGGTTTGGTAGCGCCCGCAGTGGGCGAGCGACTGGAAGTCACGCGCCCACACGAGTCCGGTCCTCTTCTGAGACTCGGTCCGAATCCACCACACCGAAGTCTCCACTCCCAACCTGACGCACAAGATCTTCGTCGGCGACGCAGATCGCTTCGGCGGCACTGCGGAGGATGAGACGGCCTTCGGGGTTGAGCGCAGCGTCAAATGCTTTCAGGTGTTCGGCGTCTGGCCATGTACGCGGGCTATCACAGGTTGCATCGAACCACATCCAAGATGCGGCGAGCCGGGCGCAGCCATCGAAGTTCCGGGCGGCTGCGGGCAGGGTGCCGACCAGGTCCGGCGGGGCGGCTTCAATCCGTCTTAACGCGTCGCGGCGCTCACGGTAGTTGACGAGCTCGTCGAGGCATAGAGCTCGCGCCAGATTCATCGCATGGGCAATGTCGCTCTCGCGGTGGAAGATCGGAGTCCATTTCGGCCACGCCCCTATGCAAATCGAGTAGCTACCAGCTTTCGTCAGACGGTAGGTCGGCTCGTCGGCAAGGCTCCAATGATCGCGCAACCGAACACATTGACTGAGAAGTAGCGCGACTCTGGAACGCCACAACCACTGGGCGGGGTCGAGCACGAACGGTTCGCCTTCTTGCCGGTAGATCCCTGGGATGTGGTCAAGCGTCAATTGCGTATGGCCAAGCGCCAGCCGCATCAGATCTTCGCCGCGTGGATGGCGGACTGAGCTCTTCGGTAACCGCATGGTCTTGACAGTCTTCGCGCCTGTGCGGAGTACCCGTCGAGTGAAGACCTGCGAATCGGGTATTTCAGAATTCTCTGGTCGGACAGGAGTGGGACGTGGATGTGGAGATACTCGTGGTGTCAGCCACGTTCGCTGTTCTTCCCAGGCCATTGCGATGGCCAGTGCACGAACGGCAGGAGATCGCGGTAGCTCTTCCTCGGACTCGTGACTCGTCGCAAGATCTGCCGTCGCAGTGGTCACCAACTGAGCATCAGCTGGGATCCAGTGTGCAGATCCTCGACTGAGCCGACGAGCCACCGAGGGTAGTTCCGCACGGAGACACTCAAGTCGGTCGAGTGCATCGAAGTCAGTCGTAGATCTGTGTGCAGCGGACGAGACCTCCTTGCAGACCGACAGAATCCGATTGGGAACTCTGGTCAACTGCGCAGTGCCACTACCGGGCATCCCGATGAGGTGCCCGCAGTAGAAGCAGACCGGAGACAGAGCCAAAGCCCACTCTCGCCGTGCCACTCCGTTTGGGGCGCAACGGCAATGCTGACCCCACTCACTTGCCAGCCAGCCTTCCTTCGCGAGCACTCGACTATGGCAGTCATCAAGGGTCATCGCCGAAATGCGCGAGAATGGCTGGCGCGTCAGCGTGGCCAGGTGCCGCAGAATCGGCTCGTAGTCAGACGCTGATCGCGATAACTGACTTCGACCAAGGATCTTGGTGACGGTGGTGCAATTCGCCGTCGCCGCGCGCAATACGAAGGACTCCAGCGATTCATCGTCGGCTGGAATCGGTCGAGCAGGCAGATAGCCGATACGAGGCTCTCGCATGGATAGCCCCCTTCCGTTGTCTGCCGGTGACATCACACCCTGCTCTGCTTGCTGCGGCGCCGAAGATCGATTTCCGCCTCTGCTGCGTGCGCTCGTTTACTGAGGCGGACTTCCTTCAGGTGTTCTGGGTTGATCGTGTGCGTGCCGTCGGCGATCGCTGCAAGTGTCGCAATGCGGAGGAGGCGTGTCGCGTCACCGACGTAGCCCTGAGATCGCTTCCAGATGGGCCCCGCGAGCTGTGAAGTGAGAAGCCCTTCGCTTGCCCGAGGGAGATGCGGAAGGAGATAACCTTCCAGCCCGTAGAGCAGTTGCTGCCACGCGTGTTGCTCCTCCGAAGTCTCGATTCCGTAAGGACTGAAGCTCATTGGCTGGAGGCGGCCGATAAGCTGGGCATCGCTCATGGCTTCACTGGATTCGAGGTCTGTCCCAACCAGAATTAAGCTGGCGTTGAATTCGCCGAGCTCGGTGTTCATGTACTTCACGTGATCGAGGACCTCCCGGCCGCCCTTCCAGTTGGTACGCAGTAGATGGAAGTCGTCGATGAGAAGGGTGCGCACGCCGTGGCGTGCCAATGCCCTGACCGCGGCGGTTGACGTCTGGTGGGCGGCGCCGCTGGCGGATAAGCGGAAGAAGTCAAGGACTTGGGAGTTGAATCCTTTGACCATCGAGCCAGATTGCAGGTTGACCCAAACGACGGGGCATAGGTCTGCGTCGATCGTTGGCTGAGGGTTCCACGTGGGCAGTTCTGCAGGGCCTTTCGGTGCGCCTACGATCCATTCCACGTATTTCCTTGTGGCCCAGCGGCGGACCGCCGTGCTCTTCCCGAGCGTGCTTGCGCCTGTGACCGACGCTATTGCCTTCGCACCGGGGCCCGTTTCAGAATTCTCCTGCACGATCTCAGTGAGTCGGTCTGCGACTGCGCGGGTCTCGGCCGTTTCGACGTAGAGTCCATTCATCCATTGACGCAGCGCATCGACCGCCCGCGAGCGGTCCTCGGATGTCATCCTGTCCCAACCAGCCGACGTGTACAGAGGTGGTTCTGGCAACTCCGTTTTGGTGCAAGCCAAATGCCAAGCGAGAGAGTCCATCAGGAGTCGGCCCGCATCGTCGGCCACGGGACGTCGAGGATGTCCAAGGGAACGTCGTCCTGGGGTGAATCGGTATGGGGCGTCTTGGTGCGTGCTTCGTTGCCGCCCGACTGAGTGGCTTCGTCGCGGGTTGCACCTTGGGCTGCCTGAGCTTCTTCGTGGTCTTTGCGCGATTGTTCAACTCTGCGGTGCGCGGCTGACAGTTTGGCAGTCCAGTCAGTTGGAACGGGCCCAGAGGTGAGTTCCGTGAGCTCGTCGAGGATCTGCCGCTGCGCTGAGCCCCGACTCAGAATGTGGTTGCCGCCGCGTTCGCGGACGCGCCGCCTAACAGCCTGAACGATCGTATCGGTCATCGGCGCGTCAGTGAAGAAAGATCCTCGCCACGCAACGGGGCGTACACGGCCGGTCTCGGGGTGCGGGAACCAGATGCTCGACAAGTCGTGCGGGTCGACAAGAAAGGGAACCTTGTTGTCGTCGTCCCTGAACTGGCCCCGTGCGACATTCCGAAAATCATCGAGCAGCTTGCCGTCGTAGACCATCTCAGCAAACTCGACACCTGCGACTCCGACTGTGCCCCACTTGACCGGAAGCATCTGATAGATCATGTCTGCACGCTGCGGTACGTCGATACGGCCGGTGACGTCGAGCATGATGTCCCAGAGCTCCAAAGGACTGGTGCGAGCGGTGGGCTCACCACCGATAACCAAGCCTGTGTGCCACGACCGGTGGTAGTCCAAGGCGACGAATCGCCGAAGGTGTTCTTCCAGTTCGGCGGCCGTGACCAATGCCTCCTCGGCGACCAATCGACCGCGCTCCGAGGTATTGCGACCTTTGTAGCCGGGGAGCTGTTGAACGGCCCGTTGTAGCGTCTCGTGCCAGCGTTCAACGTGGGGGTTGTCCGTTGGCTTCTTCCCGCGACTGAGCAACAAGTCAATCCCGAAGTCGCGCAGAATCGCGCGGAAGTGATCGGACACGAAGATCGAACCGTGGTCGGCGCGGATCGCGTCCGGCATGACGCCAGGGATGTGGTGCTCTCCTTGAAGCGTAGTGAAATCGGGTGCAACACTTCTGCGCCCAACGTTGACCGCGACATCAGAAGCGTCGACGACTTGGGGCAAACCGGCCCAGCGCCAGTGACTGATGGTGGTGCCCTCCACCATCATCGAGAACGGGCGGCAGATGTCGTAGAGAAGTAGCCCGGCATCGATTCCATCGGCGCTCTTCGGCACCACGCGCAGTGCGAGGACCACTCTGGTGGCGACGTCGATTGCAGTGAGGATTTCGACGCTGAAGGGTCGCCCGAGAAGCGGGTCGTATACGAGGTTGTCCGCCCTCGTGGCGTCGATGGCGACTATTTGCCCAGGCCTGATTGCGGGGAAGTGCTCTTTGCCCGACACGCGCTGTAGCGACCGGCTTCTCTGGGTGCGGGTTGTTGCGCCCGCGCCCCGTTTGAGGTGCGCGAGATACTCTGCCGTCAGACGCTGCGGCGTGGAGACATCCACGTGCCCTGCACGCTTGAGCTCAACCTTGATCCGCCGATCAAGCTCGCTGATGTTGGCGTCCGCCCGATCTCCGTCCAGGGTGGCGAAGACCAACTCAGCAACAGTCCGATAGCGCTCATCGATTCGCTCCCACGTCTGTTCGCGACGCAGGGATCTGGCATCGAGGAGCCCGAGTAGTCCGTCGCGTTTCCATGCACGCACCCAGTTGCGGATGGTGCTGTCGACCGGAGCCGATCGCTTGATCTCACCGTTCGCGATGCGGCGTTGTAGGGCACGATCTCCCACAGCTTCTTGCTGCAACGCGACCGCCATCGCGCGACAGCGCGCCGCCTCGGAGACGCCGAAGCCTTCGCCGAAGGGTGGGCGCGGTTCGCCATCGCGCGCGAGTTCGGCGTGACCGTCCCGGTAGCCGGTCAGTATCTCATGCACGATTTCAAGTTTGTCGAGGGCGGCTCGGCGCGTTTCCTCAGACAGGCCATCCCAGTACGGGCGGAGCGCCGGTCTGATTGGCGCTACATCGCCATCGACCACGACTCGCACCTCTGCGAGTTCGGGCCAATCGACGTGCAAGGAATCGCCGACGCTGGTGCGGAGGTCTACGCCGGCCGCTGATACCGCTGTCACCAGACCGGTTCCCCACTCAGTCAGAAGTCGGCCACCGACCTCAACCACTGTGCGACTTGTGTCCACTACGCCACCAGTCCCGCGCGCACTGGCGTTTCCATCGTCAATCGCTTCGAGAGGTTGGTATCCAGCTCACCGGACCAGACCATGTGCCAGACCACGGCGATGGCCTCCCCGTTTCCGGTATCCAGACGAAATAGGGAGCCCAGAGTCGCGGCGTCGTTACTTGCTTCCTTCCCGATCTCGCCAGCCACCTGGTCATACCAGGAAGGCCTTCGGCGGTAGCCGTGCAGCCACAGAAGGTTTAGGCGTTCTACGCGGTCGAGTCCGTTGAATACCTCGTGACGCCATCCCACATTCGCGCAGGCGGCCTCGACCATTGCGACCTGAAGCTTGAATTTGTCGTCCATCTTGTGCGGCAGGCGTGCATTCCAGAGCGTTACCGCCCCGGTGTCGTCAAGGCTGAGTAAGTCGGGCGTGTTTTTCGCCGAGGACGATCCGCCCCGCTTCAGCTGACACGGTTGCGGTATCAGCGCGACGATATCGTTGAGCCGGTCCAGGCGTCGCAAGAGGTCATGCTCGAGGCCCGACTCGAGTTCTAGGTGGTCGCGCATGGTCAGTGAATACGCAGTGACAGGTATGTGCCGGTGACGTTCCGAGGATCGAGGCTTGCGAATCGGAACTACACGTGCGAGATCCGGCGGACCGTCGGACCGCCAGTTCAACACGCGGGACACCTTGTCGCCAGCGAATCGGAACCGCCACGTCACCGCCGCGCGGGAACTCTCGGTCAAGTGACACCTCCGCTTCCGCAGGAATTAGCACCAAATCTAGCAAGAAATCGAGGTCGAAGGGCTACTAAGGGAGCAAGTCGACAATCGGTCAGCGAGGCATTTCGGGTGATAGGCCGACGTCTCCTTCGCCCCATCAGCGGTCCGTGTCGGAAGGCTGCGATAGGTTGCTCCCATGGCCAAAGGCAATCAGGTCGCTCCGTCGACGAAGTTCGAGCAGACGCTGCAGGCATCGGCTCAGCTGCCGGGTGTGCAGATCAACCGGGAGGCCTTCCTCCGCAGAGAGCTGAAGCGATACTGCACCGACGAGCAGATCAAACTCGCTATCGCCACAACACCGGCCGAAGCAGGCGTAACACCTCAAGTGATCGACAAGATCGCCAACAGCGTGATCAAGTTCGAGACCGGCAAGGTGACGACACTTTCCACGGCAGCCGGCATCCCTGGAGGCCTCGCAGCGATCGGCACGGTCCCGGCTGATATCGCGCAGTACTATGGGCACCTTCTTCGCGTCGTCCAGAAGCTCGCCTACATCTACAGCTGGCCGGAGCTCTTCGACGACAGCGCCGACGGAATGGACTCCGCGACCGAAAGCATGCTCACGCTGTTCATCGGCGTGATGTTTGGCGTGAACGCGGCCCAGGCCGGCGTGGCGCAAGTCTCGAAGTTGATCGCAAGTGAAGTGGCCAGGAAGCTGCCGCAGAAGGCTCTCACCAAGGGTGCGATATATCCGGTGGTCAAGAAGGTTGCAGGGCTCCTGGGCATTCAGATGACCAAGCAGGTCTTCGCCAAGAGCGCAGCCAAGGTCGTGCCGCTGGTAGGCGCGGTTGTCTCGGGAAGCCTGACCTTCGTCACGTTCATGCCGATGTCGAAGCGGCTCCAGAAGCACCTCGCAACCCTTCCGCTGACCAAGCCCGGTCACGGAGTCACCGAGCAAGCGTCGAATCCGCCGAGCACATCCCCAAAACCAGCACCAACGTCATCTGCGAATTAGACGAGCTCATCCCACAAGCCAATCGCCGATAGCCTGCCGCCAGCCGCCGGTCACTTCAGCCCCTTCGTCGCCCGGTTTCACCCGCGCACTCGGCGATTTCCAGGAATAGATTCCCCGGCAAAATTAGCAGGAAATCATACCGAAACGCGGGCTACGGGCAACGCTCGCCTGACCATGTTTGCCCTAGTCAGGGCGATTCTTACGCCGTGATCAGGCTTGTTAAACAAGCGGGACCACCTTGCTAATCTTCGCTGCATCTCGACAAGGGTGTCTAGTCGCGGGCCATGTCGACGAACCGGCTCAAATGGAGCTGGTGCGCGACGGTGATCGTCTGTGTCGGACCGTTGCGGTGCTTGCCGACGATGATGTCGGCCTCGCCGGCGCGGGGGTCGTCGCGCTCGATCGCATCGGGTCGGTGCAGCAGGATGACCATGTCCGCATCCTGCTCCAAACTGTTGTGGACGGAGACGCCGTCGGCAACGAAGTTGTGGGTACCCGGGACCGTCCCGTCGAAGACGTCTTGCTCGCCGATACTCGTGACCTCGACGATGCGGTCCCAGTAGACGTCGTTTGTCGCAAGCATCTCGATGTCGGAATCATCGAGAATCTGGGCAACACGCGCCAATCGGCTGCGGCTGGGCGAGTGCTTCCACATGGTGGAACCGCAGAATCGTGAACCCATCGCCGCAGCGAACTGACGATGAGTCATACCTCGATCGGCGAGAAGCTCGCGGACCTTGGTCCAGACCTCGGCAGGGACAGTGTCGGTGTTGGTGTTGGAGACGACGCCAGCGAGATTGACCAGACACTCGGCTGCTTTCACACCACGGTCGCCATGGACGCCGATCTCGGTGAGGAAAGTCATCTGATTGTCGAGGCCACTGACTTGCACATTCCAGCACGGGCGATAGCCCGACTTTGCCGTCCTGATGACGCGACCATAGATGCCGTGACGGGCCAAGAGTTGGCAAACGTCGTCAGCAAGGCGTCGCGAGGTGGTGGCGTAGTAGATCCGAGCCTGCTTCAGCTTCGCGTCCCAGCGGACCGAACCATCGGTGGCCCAGAGGTGATGTAGGAACAGTGCCACCTGGCTGTTGGGCGTCATGAAGACGGGCTCGGGAACGAACTTCTCGTAGCTGCGCAGCCCGAACAATCCGAGTTCATCGAGCCACTTGGCGATAGGGTTCCGCTTGCCGTGTGTGAGGTGGTACGGCGCCGGTAGCCGGAGTGTCGTCACCCGTGCTGCTTCGTAGTCGTCGCGGACAGCCTCGACTCCCCACGCCTTCGCGGCAATGGTCACGGCACTGAGGTTTGCTTCGTCGACGCTGGCATACCGCAATGGCTGACGCTTCACGCACGAGCCGTCACCGATCATGTGCGCGAGCATGACCAACTCGTCGTTGGCCATCTCCTTGGTCTCAGCTGGCTCGGGTACCGAGCGTGGGGCGGCGACGCGGTCGCCGACCTTGAGGTCCTCCAGTGCGATCCAACCGTCGACCGTCATGAACGGGTGGTTGCCCGTTGCCTCCACAATGCGGCCGGATGCCAAGCGTAGGCGGAACACTTCCTTGCGCCCGCTGGGAAAGACCTTCACCATCGGGCGTGCCACCATCCGCATGCGCTCATCGAGCGACCACACCAGCGGTTGCTCGCCCGATTCCATCAGCTCGCCCAGTGTCACTTGTGCGCCGGTATCGGCACGGAGGATGCGCGTCGACGCCGGGAGGCAGCCCGACTCGCGCAGGTCCGAGACCTGCGGGCGTTTGTCGGTGCGCTGTTCCGGGCCACGGTTGAGCTGGGAGATCGCGATGACCGGGACCTCGAGCTCCTTGGCCAACAGCTTCAACGAGCGGGAGAACTCCGACACCTCTTGCTGGCGCGATTCGACCTTCTTGCCCGACGTCATCAGCTGCATGTAGTCCACGACGACCATCTTCAGGTCATGGCGCTGCTTGAGCCGACGGGCCTTGGCGCGGATCTCCATCATCGTCAGGTTCGGGGAGTCGTCGATGAACAGTGGCGCCTCGGAGATCTCGCCCATCCGGCGGGCCAGGCGCGTCCAGTCGTCGTCGCTCATCGAGCCGGCGCGCATGTCCGCGAGCTTCACCTTCGCTTCTGCCGACAGCAGGCGCATGACGATTTCGTTCTTGCTCATTTCCAACGAGAACATCGCACCGGTGAGTCCGTGGTGGATCGAGCACGATCGCAGGAAGTCCAGGGCCAGCGTCGAATTGTGGGTCGGCACCATCGCCTCGCCGGCCAGGTACAGGTGGTCGGGATTGTCGACCTGCACGCAGCGCACCGGCACGCTCGGCACCGGCGTGATCGCGACGATCCGCCGCGAATGGGTCGGCCGCCGCAGCTCCTTATGCCGGACCGCCTTGTGGTGGACGGTGAACACGTCGTCGTCGGCCTCGACGCTCAGCCATCCCGACGCCAGCCGTCGATACGTGTAACCGAGTCCGGCGACGAGGTCCCCGACGATAAAGGTCATGTGCCGCGTCGCGGCGGCGACGGTGATCCGCCCGTCGTCCTCGACGATTGCGCGCGCATCGAGAATGCCGGCCAGCAGCGCCCGACGCTGAGCGATCGAGCCGCGCAGGTACTCCACCGGCACCTGTCCGCCCAGGTCGGCCATCAGCGTGAGGACGTCGACCTCGCCCTCGGCGTCGATGCGCATGCCGATCTCAGGGTCGTCGAAGGCCATTCCGGCCAGCGCGCCCACCGTGTACGGGCCGTAGGCGAAGCGCCGTCGGGGCAACTCGAGCGGTTCGGCGTTGCGCACGGACGCGCAGCCGACGAAAGGCCGCAGCTGTTCGGTCGTCGCGACGACGACATGGTCGTCGATCTGCGACTGCCACTGGTGCTCAGCGTCGGCGACGAGCACGCCGCCGTCGTCGAAGCGCACGGCGTAGCAAGTCCGCTCGGTGAGCACGTCGGTGCTGGCGACTACCTTCGTCGGCTTCCCGTCGGCGCCGATGAGGAGGTCGCCGACGGCGACGTTGCCCATCGTGGTCCAGCCGCTCGGTGTCGGCAGCGGGGTGTCGAGCGCGAGCGCTTTTCCGACGCCGGGACGCGCCGCGACGATGATCATCTGCCCCGGGTGCAGCCCGTTGGTCAGCTTGTCGAGGTCGGCGAAACCCGTCGGCACGCCCAAGGAGATTCCGCCGCGCGAAGCAATCGAATCCAGCTCGTCCATCGTCGGCTGGAGCAGCTCCTCGAGCGGGAGATAGTCCTCGGAGGTGCGCCGCTCGGTGACGTCGTACACCTCGGCCTGTGCGCGGTCGACGACCTCGGCGATGTCTTGGCCCTCGCCGCCGGCATAGCCGAACTGCACGATCCGCGTGCCGGCCTCCACCAGCCGTCGCAGGATCGCCTTCTCCGCCACGATCTCCGCGTAGAACCCGGCGTTGGCCGCGGTCGGCACCGTCGAGATGAGCGTGTGCAGATAGGGGGCGCCACCGACGCGCTTCAGTTGGCCGCGGCGCTCCAACTCGGCGCCGACGGTGACCGCGTCTGCAGGTTCGCCCTTGTTGAACAGGTCGAGGATCGCGTCGTAGACCGCCTGGTGCGACGGCAAGTAGAAGTCGCCGGGCCGGATCTTCTCCAGCACGTCGGCGATGGCGTCCTTGGAGAGCATCATCCCGCCGAGGACGGACTGCTCTGCGGCTTGGTCTTGGGGCGGCTGCCGACCGAACTCCTCGTTCGGCAGGTCGTCGGGCATCGGTTCGTGACCCTGGTCCTCGGTCACAGACACACGCCCACCCCCTTCCTGGATGTCATCCAGTCCCCGCGTTTGGGCCGCGTCGGCCCGCCTTCATGTCCTTGATACGGCAGACCCCTGACAACGGCGGCTTCGGGAGGTTCCCGCGGCGTTCTCGGTGCCGTCCCGCCTCCGCGTCGTCGAAGGGCCTAGCGATTCAACTTTGGGAAGGGTAAGGGCGATTCGGGAAACGCTCAAACAGCACCCTGTGGACAGTTTGTGGAGAACTTGTGGATTGTTGCGCATTCACCGTGAAGGACTGTGGACAAATCGGGGGAAAACTATCTGGTGACACGAGATATCGGATTGTTTCCCCTGGTTATGAATGGTTTTCGTTGTCCACAGCAGGTGACTTTTGTCCTGTTCGGCGTGTCGTGCGCAACGCGCCGAAACAACTCTCAAGCAAACCCTCAACCTCGCGTAGGCGTCGATAATGTGAACGGCATCACAACAGTCGGTGTCTGCGGTGCGGGTCCCTGGACGGTCGCTGGGAATTATCCCCAGGTGTCCCGGGCCTGGACGTTCCGTGGTGGAATGTCACTCGACAACACAAGGGGAGAATCCGCATGAAGAAGGTACTGCTGCGCGCGATGACAGCCGTCGTCGCCGTCGGGTCTGCGCTTGCTCTCGCGCCGGGATTGGCCACGGCCGCGACCCCACCCGAACTCGACTTCGCCGCCTATCCCGCCGTCGACGCCAACCGCTACGTCTCGTACAACTACGACAACAACGGCCGGGCCTTCTTCCGCGCCGGCGAGTTCTATTGCTCCATCGGATCGCGTCCGGGCCGCGTCGCCTGCAAGGGCCGTCCGGCCACCGCCCCGCCCGGAATGCAGGGCGTCCTGCTCAACAACCACCAGGGCCCGTGGTGGGTCACGCCCGCGGGATTGGCCGCACCGACCATCAGCCTCGTCCCCGAGGCGTACTTCCGGGCTCCCGTGCTGCCGGTGAAGCGCAGCATCCACATCTACGACGTCACCTGTGCGCGTCCGCGTCCCGCCGTCGTGTCCTGCATGTGGACTGCTGGCCGCGGATTCGTCATCAGCCCCAAGTGGCACAAGTTCTATGCGCCCCGCGATGTGCGCGACGCGAACCCGCCGTCGCATCTGCTGCCGCCGAGCCTGCGGTAGCGGGTCTCGATACGCCGTCTCGCCTAGCGGCTCGACGGCACTCGACCACCATCGCCGACCGAGCCCGGATTCGCGCCGACCGAGCCCGGTTTCGCGCCGACCGAGCCCAGACAAAACGAAACCGCCGCCCGGGATCAACCGGGCGGCGGCTTCGTTTGCGTGTGGCTTACTCCGCGACGACGGCCAACTCGAAGTTGGCGGCGACGTTCGGGTGCAGCTTCACGATCACCGGGTAGGTGCCGGTGGCTTTGATGTGGCCCTTGGGCAGTTCCACGTTGCGCTTGTCGACGGCGGGCCCGCCAGCGTTCTTGATGGCACCGACGACGTCATTGACGGTCACCGAGCCGAACAGCTTGCCCGAGTCGTGCGTGCGCACACCCAGGGACACCGACGCGAGGCCCTCGAGGGCTTGCTTCAGCTCGTTGGCGTGCTCCACGTCGCGCACCTCGCGGGCCTGCTGGGCCCGCTTGATGCCCTCGACCTGCTTCTCGGCACCACGGGTGGCGACGATCGCCAGGCCGCGGGGCAGCAGGTAGTTGCGGCCATAGCCGTCCTTGACCTCGACGGTGTCGCCGGCGACACCGAGGTTCTCGACAGCAGCAGTCAGGATGAGCTTCATGAGTCTGATCCCTTCCGCTTATCGGCCCGACGAGGTGAACGGCAACAGCGCCACCTCGCGCGAGTTCTTGACGGCGATCGCGACGTCGCGCTGGTGCTGCACGCAGTTACCAGTCACCCGACGCGACCGAATCTTGCCGCGGTCCGACAGGAACCGACGCAGAAGCGCGGTGTCCTTGTAGTCGATGACCTGGCCCTTGTCCTTGCAGAAGCTGCACGCCTTGGCCTTGACGACCTTTTCGATGCGGGGCTTCCGACCCTTTTGTTTTGCCATGAATTACTCCAGATAGATCTCAGAAAGGTGGTTCGTCGCCGGCACCGCCGGAACCCGCCGGGGGCGCACTGCCCCACGGGTCCTCGTTCGCCACGGGCTGGCTCGACGTCGGACGGCTGCCGCCGCCCGCACCGAAGCCGCCACCGCCGCCACCGCGCGAAGCGCGCGTGACCTTGGCGGTCGCATACCGCAGCGAAGGGCCGATCTCATCGACGTCGAGCTCGTACACCGTCCGCTTCTCACCCTCACGGGTCTCGAAAGAGCGCTGCTTGAGGCGGCCGGAAACGATGACGCGGGTGCCCTTGACGAGCGACTCCGTGACGTTCTCGGCGGCCTCGCGCCAGATGTTGCACCGCAGGAACAGCGCCTCGCCGTCTTTCCATTCGTTGGTCTGACGGTCGAAGGTGCGCGGCGTCGACGCCACCGTGAAGTTGGCGACCGCGGCACCGGACGGCGTGAAACGCAGTTCGGGGTCGGCCGTCAGATTCCCGACGACGGTGATTACCGTTTCTCCAGCCATGTGCTTATCCCTCGAGGTGTGGTGTTTCGGATGGGCGGCGCGAGTTCGACGTGCCGTTCCCGGTCTGGGTCATCGCCCAGCCTAGGGAGAGGCACCGACATCCGCGAGCATTACGCGAAGTCGCGCACGCTCACTTGCGCAGGACCTTGGTCCGAAGCACCGACTCGTTCAGCTTCAGCTGACGGTCGAGCTCGTTGACCGTGTCCGGCTCGGCGTTCAGATCGATGACGGCGTAGATGCCTTCGCTGTTCTTCTCGATCTCGTAGGCAAGACGGCGCTTGCCCCAGATGTCGACACCGTCCACGGTGCCGCCATCCTTACGGACGACGTTGAGGAAGGTATCCAGGGAGGGGGCGACGGTGCGCTCGTCCAAGCTCGGATCGAGGATCACCATCAGTTCGTAGTGACGCATAAGACCACATCACCTCCTATGGGCTAATCGGCCGCGGACTGTCCGCGGCAGGAGGGTCGCCTGCGTCGGCAACCGCTCCAAGATACATGAGGACCGGTTGACCTGCGAAATCGTGGTCGCGCGGTGGTTGGCGGATAACGTATAGCGCATGTCTGCCGCCGCCTCCGACGTCGTGCTGGGCCCGCTGGACCGCACTCGCCGCGGCGAAGCAGTCCTTGCATCGGTGGTATCGGTCCTGTTCACCTGCCTCGCGATGGCGTGGAGTTATTCGGCGAAGGTCGTGTGTGGCGGTGCGCCGTTCAATGCGGAGGGGCGGTCGCGGCGTTGGCCGATCGGCGATCCCCACGCAGTGATTCCCTGCTACTCGGACATGATGAACCTCTGGACCGGGCGCGAGATCAACAATCACGTCTTCCCGTATCTGAGCGGGGCGATCACCGAGAATGGCCACCTCGTCGGCGGGTCTGTCGAGTACCCCGTGCTGTCGGGGATGCTGATGTGGCTCGGGGCAATCGGCGCGCACACCGACCGCGCATTCTTCATCCACTCGGTGATCATCCTTGCGCCGTTCGGCATCGTCGTCACGCTGCTGCTCGTGTACCTGGTGCGCTGGTGGGCGTTGTTGTGGGCAGCGACTCCGCCGCTGGTGCTCTACGCCTTCCACAACTGGGAGCTCCCGGTCGTCGCGACCTGCGTCGGCGGCATCGCCGTCGTCGCCTATGGTGCGTCCCTCGACGCCGATGGCAATCCGCGCCTGTCGCTGCGCACCGCGGCGGTGTGGGCGGCCATCCTCTTTGGTATCGGCTTCAGCCTGAAGATGTATCCGGGCTTCTTCGTTCTGCCGCTGGCGCTGTACGTGCTGACGCGCGGGGGCGGATTCGTCAGCCGGTTCCGCTCGCCGAAGGACGTGCCGGCGGATTTGGACTGGCGTGGCTTCTGGTACACCGCCGGCGCCGCGACGGCGACGGTCGTCGCCACCCAAGGGCCGTTCATGGTGCTGGGTTGGGAGGGGTGGCGGGCAGCGCTGTCGTTCCAGGGCAAGCGCAAGGCCGACGTCGATACCAACTCGATCTGGTACTGGGGATGGCGGCACCTGACGGGCGGAATCCCCGGGCATTGGGGGACGTCGGACGGTTTGAACTCCTTTGTCGGCGTCGCGTCGCCGCTACTCATCGTCGGGTCGTTCGTCCTCGCCTTGTGGCTCGGTTGGCGGGTGTACAGCCCTGACAAGGTGACACTGGGCGTGTACCCGTGGATCGGGGTGTGCGGTGCGATGCTCGCCGGGTTCATGGTGTTCCACAAGGTGCATTCACCGCAGTACACGCTGTGGATCCTGCCGTTCTTCGCGCTGCTGAAGATCCGGTGGCCGGTGATCGTCGCGTACCTGCTGGCGGACCTGTCGCTGGACCTGACGATCTTCCGGCTGTTCGGCATCATCAACGATCCGTCGCACCCGCCGATGAAGTGGTGGGTCATCGGGGGCGTGAACTTCGGGGTGTGGGTGCACGCTGTACTGCTGGTCTATCTGATCTTCGCGTTCGTCAAGGCTGCGCCGCGAGAGCCGTTCGCGTCGTTTGGCTTCCGCGTGCCCGACGTTGCGCGTGTGCCCGGTGTGAAGGCCCCGATACCTGCGTCTGGTTGACCTGCGGAGGGAGCATTTCCCTTTCTATCGCAGCTGTCGACAGGTTTCGGTGGCCATTCAGGTCGGCGTGGGATCGGCTCCTCGGCGGCGATGCCGATCTTTGCTGGTGAAAGCGCGGATCTCGGCTAGGACGCTCGGCCATTCGTTGAGGATGCGTTTGAGACGGTAGCGGCGTGGGATGTACCCGAGTTGAAGTGCGACCCCATCACGGCGTGCGTCTTCGGCGAGTTGTTCCTCGCTGCTGTGGTGGGTCTCCGAATCGCATTCGAATATGAAGCGGTCCCCAACGAGTAGATCGACGTGTCCGAGCCCAGGTATGTGGGCTTGCGGCGTGACCCGGTACCCGGCAGCGCGGAGCCGGACACGGGCGATCGATTCGGTGCCGGATTGAGCTTCGGCGTCGCACTTGGCCAGCATCTTTTCAGTTCGCGGCGGAACGAAGCCCCATGACTCGCGGAGTTCTCGCTCGTTGAGGAGCTTTTGGTTGTAGACACTGTCTACCGCGGCGATCCACTCATCCTCAGGCAAGCATCTGCTTGCGCACGCGAGCGCGACGGGAATCGAATCGATCGCATGATGTGCCGGCGGTGTGGGTCCCCAGCCTCGGCATTTGCGAACTCGCGAATTCTCCTGATGGCGACCGAGCCGATAGTGGACCACCCGTCCCCTTCGGTGGCGTGGGGCTATCCACACCCCGTGGGCTGCGAGTGCGGATACGCAACTCAGAACGCCGCCGTACCGAATGGCGATACGCGCCGCCTCCTCGGCGACGGCGAGTCGATGGGCGGGATCACCGAGGTTGGACCCAGGGGCGGGATGGCCCGGTTTGGGTGGTCGCCGGTGGGACGGGAGTGGCGACGCGTACCACCCCTGTCGGAGGCGTTCGAGCTGTCCTCTGCGGACGGCTTTCCGGATTTGCCATTCGGTGAGGCCGCGCGCGAGCAGTTCGGCGGTGCGCCAGATGCTTACATCCATGCTCCCTTGGACGCAGTCGGGGGTCGGACGGTTCCGTCGGGTGTCGTTGGGTGTGACCTGGAATCTGCAGATGGCTGGGACGAAAAGGGAGATCCTCCCTCGGACCGTCCCCAGTTGTCAGGTTTCAGGGCGCATACTGGCCGCATGCTGACCGCTGGATTGGTCGTGGCGCTCGGGGCCGCCGCGCTGCATGTGTACATCTTCTATTTGGAGTCGATCGCGTGGACGGCGCCAGCGGCGCGGTCGGTGTTCGGTACCAGCAAGGAAGAAGCCGAAGCGACCCGCGAGATGGCCTACAACCAGGGCTTCTACAACTTGTTCCTGGCCGTGATGGTCGTCGTGGGCGCGGTGATCGTCTGGACAACCGATCACCGAGCGGTCGGCGTGACGCTGGCGCTCGCCGGGGTCGGGGCGATGCTCGGGGCGGCGCTCGTGTTGGGCCTGTCGGGGCCGTCGCGCCGGAAACCGGCAGTCAACCAGGGTGCATTGCCGTTGGTCGCTATAGTGCTGCTCGTCCTCGGCTTGCTCGTGTGATCTCGCCGGAGCCGCCGGAGCCGGAGCCGGAGCCGCTGGTTGTCAGCCCTATCGGTCTGACGTCGCTCGTAGGGTCATTTGCGCCCTCTAGGCGTGACCTCGCTCGAGTGCGGACGCCGCGACGTCGTAGCGTTGAGTCGTGATCGATCAGTGGTTGGGGGCACCGACTCTCGAATACGGAAATGTGCGGCTGCGGCCGCTGGAGATGGCCGATGCCGAGGCGTTGGGCGGTTTGGTCGACGATCCCGCGCTGTTCAAGTGGGCGCCGGGCGTCCCGACAGATATCGCGTCAGCGCGGGACTTCATCAGTACCGCACTGGATGCTCGCGCGGCCGGGACGCGGACCGCGTTCGCGGTTCTCGACGGCGACCGAATCGTCGGATCGACCAGCTACTACGAAATCGACCGGGCCAACATGGCCACCGCGATCGGGTACACCTTCTACACCGACTCGGTGCAGGGGACTGTGGTCAATCCGACCTGCAAGTACCTATTGCTCCAACATGCCTTTGAGAAGTGTGGCGCTGTCCGCGTCGTGTGGCACACGCACGAGGACAACGCACAGTCGCGCGCAGCGATCGCCAAACTGGGCGCGCAGTTCGAGGGCTTGCTGCGCAAACACCGGAGGTTCGGTGACGGGTGGCGCACCACCGCGCAGTACGCAGTCACCGATGACGCCTGGCCCGAAGTGAAGGCGGGGTTGTTGGCGAGGATCGACTAGCCACTGAAACCTGTCGAGGGTCGGACCGCAAAGGGAGGATCTCCCTTTGCGGCGCGCTAGTTGTCAGGATTCGGGGTGATCAGGTCACGGTCGCTGGTGAGTGGCCAGATGCGTTGGGGGAATCGTCCAGCGCTGGGGCAGCGGCGTCATCCACCGGGTCGTAGTGCTCCCACACGATGTGCAGGCACACGCCCGCCAGCGCGATCAGACGCACGACCACGGCCAGCGAGTAGACCTGTGGCGGCAACCAGTGGTGCTCGGGGGCCAAATACACACCCGCGCGCGGCACCCACGCCAGCGCCTCCACGACCATCCAGGCCATCAGCACCCGACTCGAACGCACACTGAGCACGGCCAGCGGGATCAACCACAGCGCGGACTGCGGGGGCCAGACTTTCGCGACCATCAGCACTGCGGAGATCAGCAGGAAGGCGATGGCGTACACGTTCATCCGCCGGGGTGCGCGAGACACGGTGACTACTACCGCTACGACGATCGCTGTCGACAACACCAGGCTGACCACGTTCACCACGGTGACGTTCACATTCAGCTTCGTCAGCGAGGCGATGGCGCCGTAGATGCTGTCGGGCTCGGGCCCCCGCGCCGACCAGGTACGCCAATACTGAACCCACCCGTCGGGAGCGCCGATCATCACGGGCACGTTCACGACCAGCCAGGTCACCATCGCCGCGACCATCAGGCGCGGGATCGTGTCGCGCGGGGTGGGGTCTCGATACAAATCCCTCGCAAACTCGGGATTCACTCGACCACCGTCGGGGTCCAGTCGACCTCGCCGCGCACCGACCACGGCGTCGATGAGGATGGCGAAAATGACGAGCAACGGCCAGGACGCCGTCGTCACGGACAGCCCCAACAGCACGCCCGCAAGCCACGACCGTCGACGGTCCCACGCGAGCAGGCCGGTCATCACCAGCGCGACGGTAAGGAGGTCGAACGTGGTGAACGCGTGGACGAAAACCACTGGAGACAGTGCGGCCACCCACACGAACCAGCGTCGATCCCCGGCGAGCTTGACCAACGCCCAGATGGTCACCAGCCAGCACAGGGCCAGCACCACCGCCATGACGTTGAAGAACACGACCGGACTGATCGCCGACGGAATGCCCCACCGCTCGTGCAGCTCCTGCCAACCCGCCGTCGCGCGGGCCGCGGCGTAGGCGACCATGCTCGACCCGACCGGGTCGTCCATCCGGCGAACGACCGTCTTACCGTCGACCGTCTCGCTCCACGACGTCCAGAACGGCACGCCGTCACCGAGATGCTTGCGCGTGTACGTCGGCGGGATGCGGGTGAAGCACAGCGAGTACCACTCGCGCTGGTTGGCCCAGTTGAGGTGCTTGCCATCGTCGGCCGAGGGGTGCGACGAGGAGACCCGCGTCGACGAGACCGCCGCTGATGACCCCGCCTTGTCCGGGGTCTCCTGCAGGCACGCCGTCTTGCCCGACCACCCGACCGCCAGCGCCAACAACGCCAAGACGAAGAGCACGCGTAACGCGGAGAACCGTGCGCGACCGACTGCGGCGTGCGCGCCGAGCGGACCGCCGATCCGCCCTGCTGCCGGTGCTACGAGCGGATCGTGCAGCGACGGAGCCCAACGTCGCACAGACCGATCATGGTCGGGCGCCAGCGGCGCGGGGGACTCCACGCGTCAGAAGCCCCAGCGCGGACCCGGCCGACCGCGCTGCTGCGGACGGTTCGGTTGCGGGCGCCCACGCTGTTGTGGACGGCCGCCGGGCGCGGGGATGGTGATACCCGGTGCGACGGTGATATTGCCGTCCTCACCTTCGCCCGGCAGACGCGGGCGGTCGCGATCACGGGAGCGCGACTTGGTCGCGGGCGGCGGCGGTGGCGCCTCGTAGGGCACGCCGGCCTGACCTCCGACGGCTTCGGGGGTCGGGAACTGCTTGATCGGCTGGCCCTCGAGCGCGCCGTCCATCGACGCCTTCCAGATCTGCGCGGGCACACCTGAGCCGTACACCGGGCCGCCCCACGAGTTCTTCAGCGCGGTGCCCTTGTCGGTGCCGACCCAGACTGCCGTCGACAGCTGCGGGGTGTACCCGACCATCCAGGCGTCCTTGTTCTGGCCGGTGTCGCCGAGCTGGGCGGTACCGGTCTTCGCGGCCGACGGGCGGTACCCGTAGGTGGGGTCGTAGAGGCTGTTGCCGTTGGAGTACCCGGCGATCGGCTCGAGCGCCGCAGTCACGTTGTCGGCCACCTTCGCGGCGAAGACGCGCTTGCCGGGATCGGGCTTGCGGTTGAAGAGGACGGTGCCGTCGTTGGTCTCGACCTTCGTCACGAAGTGCGGCTGGCGGTAGATGCCCGACGCGGCGAGCGTCGCGTACGCCGACGCCATGTCGAGGACGCGGGACACGTACTGGCCCAGGACGACGCCGCCCTCGACGCCGCCGTTGGATTCCTGCAGCGTGTGCGCGATGTCGCCGAAGCTCTCGGCGATACCGGCCTTGTGTGCGGCGTCGGCGACGGCCTGAGCCTGGCCGCGCAGGTCCATCATGAGCCGGTAGTAGACGGTGTTGAGCGACATCTTCATCGCCGTCGCCAGGTTGCACGACCCGCACGACTCACCGTCGGAGTTCTTCACGACGAGCCCACCGGAGCCCTCGTATTCAGAGGAGCTGTAGATCTTCGACAGTGGGATGTCCTGTTCGAGCGCGGCGACCAGCGCGAACACCTTGAACGACGAACCGGTCTGCAGGCCGGCGCTCGCGTAGTCCCAACCCTGGCCGTCAGTGCCGCCGTAGTAGCCCGAGATGCCGCCGGTCGACGGGTCGATCGACACGATGCCGGTGCGCGTGGTCTTGGGATAGTCGGCGAGCTTGCTCTTGGCCGCGTCGACGAGCGCCTTCTGGTTCTGCTTCTTGATCGTGGTGGTGATCTTGAGGCCGTCGGTGCGGACCTGCTGCTCGGTGATGTTGAGGGTGCCGAGCTCGGCGAGGACCTGGCGCTTGACCAGCCCCATCGGACCGTCGTCCTGCTGGGCGCCGCCCTCGGTGTACTTGACCACCTTGGGGTACTTCATCGTGTCGCGTTCGGCCTGCGTGATCGCGCCGATCGAGACCATGCCGTCCAGGACGTAGTCCCAGCGCTGGCGTGCCAGCTCGGGGTTGGTCTGGGGGTCGTAGTTTGCTGGCGAGCGGATCGACGCCGCGAGGACCGCCGACTCCTCGGTGGTCAGCTTGCGGACGTCTTTGCGGAAGTAGGCCTGTGAGGCGGCGGCCACGCCGTACGCGCCACGACCGAAGTAGATCGTGTTCAGGTAGGCGGCCATGATGTCGTCTTTGGTCCACTCGTTGCTCATCTTGGTGGCCATGGCCAACTCGACGAACTTCCGCTTGTACGAGTGCTCATCGCCGACGAGGGCGTTCTTCACATACTGCTGGGTGATCGTCGACCCGCCGCCGGCGTCCTCGCGGCCGGTGAGCTTGCCGACGACGGCGCGGGACAGGCCGCGGATGGAGAAGCCGGAGTTGCTGCGGAACTCGCGGTCCTCGGCAGCGATGACGGCTTCTTGAAGTGAGATCGGGATGTCGGTGATCTTGACGTCGGTGCGGTTGCCCTCCGGCGGGATGACCTTGGTCATGACGCTGCCGTCGGCGTAGAGGATGTTGGCGACCTGGTTGTGTTTGATCTCACCCGATGCGGGCACGTGTGCGAACACGTAGGTGATCAGGAACGCCAGGATTCCGATGACGGCGATCACCGGGATGAAGGCGCCGACAAAGCCGACTCCCCAGGCGATCCGCTTCTGTTTGGCGGCGGTCGCCTTCTCTTTGGCGGTTGCCAGCGACTTGCTCGCAGCCGATCCGGAAGTAGTGCCCGAACTGGGGGTTGTGCGCTTGGGGGGCTCGTTAGCGCTGCTCATACATTGCCTTTCCGCGTGCCGCGCCGCGCGCTGTCGGGTTCACGACAGTATGCGGTCGGCGCGAGGATCACTTCGCCATTTTACGCGTTCGCGACGGCGACGATTTCAGGCCGGAAACGTAGGAGCGCACCAAATGGTTCCAGTGGCAGGTCCGGCAGACCTCGACGACGTGCACGGAAAACTCCGCGTGTTTATGGGCGAGGAGTTCGATCTCGGCGGCCGAGCGCGCCGATCCCGAGGCCTGCCCCAGGCGATCGCCGAACACCCACGACACCATCGTGAGCGTTTCCTTGCGGCAGATCGGGCACGTGATGTCCGACGGTGCGCCGTGGAATGCCGCGGCCCTGAGCAGGTACGGATTGGCGTCGCAGACCTCGCCGATGCCGACGCGGCCGGAGTTGACCTCGGCGAGGCGGGCTCGTCGTCGGAGGGCGTAGTCGACGACCTGCCGGGGCGCAGCCTCGTCCCACGCGGGGGTGTCGTGACTGGGGGCCGCCATGGGTCAGAGAGTACTCGCGTGGTCTGTGCGCGCTGCGCAGGTCAGTGATCTCGGCCACCCGGCTGGCGGTTCTATATATCGGTGCGATACATTTAGACACAGCATCGATCTGATGGCTCACTGTGATAGGCCCGATCACACGCTCGACGTGTGTTCTAGAGACAAGGAGGCGGTTTTGCTCGAACTGGCAATTCTCGGCCTCCTGCTCGAATCGCCGATGCACGGCTACGAGCTGCGCAAGCGGCTCACCGGACTGCTGGGTGCGTTCCGTGCGTTCTCGTACGGCTCGCTCTACCCCACGCTGCGCCGGATGCAGGCCGATGGATTGATCGTCGAAGACACGAGTCCCGATGGCATCAAGGTGCGTCGTGGTCGTCGGGTCTATGTGCTGACCGAGGCCGGTCGGGCTCGCTTCAACGAGCTCGTCGCCGACACCGGTCCGCAGAACTACACCGACGACGGCTTCGGTGTGCACCTCGCGTTCTTCAGTCGCACCCCGGCTGTGGCGCGGATGCGCATTCTCGAGGGTCGCCGGCGGCAGGTCGAGGAACGACGGGAAGGGCTGCGCGAAATGCTCGGCCGGACCGGTCGCGCCGATGACCGCTACAGCCGACAGCTCCACGAGCTGAGCCTGGAATCCAGCGAACGCGAAGTCCGCTGGCTCAACGAACTCATCGCGGCAGAAGCCTCTGACGCGGATGAAACCCCAACGAAGACGACGACGGGGGCGCGCAAGGCGTCGACGTCGAGAAGAAAAGGAGAGCCCGACCATGGGTGAGCCCAATAAGGTTCGTGTGGCCATTGTGGGCGTGGGAAACTGCGCTTCATCCTTGGTCCAGGGAGTCGAGTACTACCGCGACGCGGATGAGAACGGGACCGTTCCCGGCCTCATGCACGTCAAGTTCGGTCAGTACCACGTGCGCGACGTCGAGTTCGTCGCCGCTTTCGACGTCGACGCCAAGAAGGTCGGCTTCGACCTCTCCGAGGCGATCAACTCGTCGGAGAACAACACCATCAAGATCTGCGACGTGCCGCCGCTGAACGTGCCCGTGCAGCGCGGTCACACCCTCGACGGTCTCGGCAAGTACTACAAGGAGACCATCACCGAGGCCGACGGCACCGGTGTGGACGTCGTCGCGGCGCTCAAGGATGCCGACGTCGACGTGCTCGTCTCCTACCTGCCGGTGGGCTCGGAAGAGGCTGACAAGTTCTACGCGCAGTGCGCCATCGACGCGGGCGTCGCCTTCGTCAACGCCCTGCCGGTCTTCATCGCGTCGGATCCCGTGTGGGCGAAGAAGTTCGCCGACGCCGGTGTGCCGATTGTCGGTGACGACATCAAGAGCCAGGTCGGCGCGACCATCACCCACCGCGTGATGGCCAAGCTGTTCGAGGATCGCGGCGTCGCCCTCGACCGCACCTACCAGCTCAACGTCGGCGGCAACATGGACTTCAAGAACATGCTCGAGCGTGAGCGCCTTGAGTCCAAGAAGGTCTCCAAGACCCAGGCCGTCACCAGCAACCTGAACGGCTCGCTGGCCGGCAAGGTCTACGACAAGAACGTCCACATCGGCCCGTCGGACTACGTCGCGTGGCTCGACGACCGCAAGTGGGCTTACGTCCGCCTCGAGGGTCGTGCCTTCGGTGACGTGCCGCTGAACCTGGAGTACAAGCTCGAGGTGTGGGACTCGCCGAACTCGGCCGGCATCATCATCGACGCCGTGCGCGCCGCGAAGATCGCCAAGGACCGTGGCCTGGGCGGCCCGATCCTGCCGGCCTCGGCCTACCTGATGAAGAGCCCGCCGGAGCAGATCGCCGACGACGTCGCGCGCGCTCAGCTCGAGGCGTTCATCATCGGCGCCGAGTAAGAACGGTTACTCCAGGAGCCCCTGCCCGTCCGGGTGGGGGCTCTTGGCGTTGGGGTCACGGACATCGGCCGAATATGGAGGGCCTGAGGGAGCACCTCCCTCTGAGCTTGGCTATTTGGCAGGGTTCAGGGCGGACCCACATGCACAGCGACCTCACAGTGATTTCGCGGGTATGTGCCGGTATTTGTGGCGCATCCTGTAGGTGGAATCCGCTCTCGTGGACTTATAAGGAGTGTTCGACGGTGAAGATGACTACCGCCGTGGTCGGCGCGGCGGCCTGCCTTGCCGCCGCGACCCTTGCCGCACCTGTCGCCCCGCAAGCCGGTGCGACCGTCCGCTCGAGTGTCGACATTGCCGCACCGTCGTCGTTCTCGAACTACACCGTCGGGTGCCACTACGAGGTCCGCGTGAAGGTCGACGACGCGACGACTCCGGTCCGGCTGGTGGAGAGCACCCCCGGCTCGCAGTACCGACCGACGGTCGCCACGGCCATCCCCTCCGCCGACACCGCGATCCTGGTGTGGACGCCGACCCAGCCGGGTCGTCGCACGCTGATGGCGGTGCAGCCGACGCGCGGGCGGATGGTCTACAGCAAGCCCATCACGGTTTCCGTCTCCAACGGCCTCGTGGCGTTCGGGCTCTGCTTCTCGTTCTGAGGCTCTTTGATCTGGGCTTCCGAATCTAAGGGGCTGCGGATGTCGGTGGGCGCCGATATATTTCGGGCACCATCCCACGTCCCCACCACTATCGGAGCAGACACATGGCCAACGTCGACGCCGTCAAGAACAAGATCCAGCAGATCCTCGTCGGGAATCTGAATAACGTCACACTGACCAAACAGGGCGGGTTCAGCGTGCGCAACGGCTCGGCGCGCGTTTTCGTCGACGTCTCCGAATGGCGCGAGACCCACACCCTGGTGAAGATCGAGATCCCGGTGCTCTTCGACGTCCGCCGCTCGCCCGAGCTCTACGAGCGGATCGCGTTCCTGGCCGGGCAGTACGTATTCGGAACGATCTATCTGCGGGCAGTCGAGGACCCCACCATGGTGATGGTCGCGTTGGAGCACAACCTGCTGGGCGACTACCTCGACGAGGCAGAACTCGTCGAGACGGTGCTGCTCCTGGCCAATGTCGCCGACGACGTCGACGACGAGCTCAAGGCGGAGTTCGGCGGCGAGCGCTTCCACGAAGAAGGCTGATCGCCCGTGGCAGGCAGCGACACCGAACTCATCGTCGATGCGACTCGGTCGGAGGTGAAGCGCTGGGGCGGTGAGAGCCCCGGCTATCTGCATCTCGCGGTCGTGTTGGCGCGGCGGTGGCCAACCGAGTTCGACGAGGAGTTCGGCGACGAGGGGCTGCGTCCCATCGAGAAGCGGCTCGGCGACGCCGAGTTCATCGGCGACGAGGCCGGCGTGCGCGAGGTGCTCGACGCGGGGTCGCACGTGGAGATCCTCGCCAAGCTGAAGGAACTCATCTCCGCAGCGCCTGATGGCCCGTCCGTCGTGCTCACCAAGGGGGCCTCGCCGGCAGTCGTACCGACTACCGGCGGCGGTTCCGGTGCCGCCGGTGCGGTCGAGGACGTCGCCGGGACGGATTCGGCGGAGCAGGATGCCGGTGTCGCGGATGGAACCCCGGCAGGAGGGTCCGCTGTCGAGCACGGAGGGACGGCCTCCTCGTCGGTCCCCGAAGGCGAGAAGCCCGCCCGCGACCGCGAGCAGATTCTCGGCCTGGCCAAGCGCGTGAAAGCCGAGGCGATCGTCGGCCGCGAGGCCGAGCACCGGGAGGTGGCCGCACTGCTGTTGGCGGAGTCGGCGGGGCCGATCGTCGTGACCGGTGAGCGCGGTTCGGGGCGGACGAGTTTCATCCGCGGGTTGCCGCTGGTGCTAGAAGCCGCAGGCATTGACCTGGCTGTGTTCGAGGTGCCGCAGGACCAGGACTTGAGCCCCGACGATCTCTACCGCCTGCTGCGGCAGGCGCCGGAGGACTCGGTGATCGTCGTCGACGATCTTGATCGTCGTGCCATGCTGCGCGACCAACATCCGCTGGTCGAGATGCTGCGCGCGTTGCGCGGGGCCAGTGACTGCACGAAGGCACGGGTCGTCGTGCTGTTGGAGCAGTCGAGTATTGGGCGGTTCGAGACGTACGTAGCCGATTTCGGGCACCTTGTGCCGTTGCGGACGCTCGACGAGACGTCGGCGAAGTCGGCGATCGATCGGGCCGTCGAGCAGGTCACCGCGCGGTATGAGGGCGTCACTCCCGACGCCGAGTTGCTGGTGGCGGTGGCGGCGCCACCAGCGCGCACGGAGAAGGTCGTGCATCCGGGGTTGGCCGCGCGGCGATTGGATTTGGCGTTGGCCCGGGCGGCGGTGGAGGGCCGCGATACCGCGACGATGCTGGACTTGCATCGCGATGGATCAGCGCCGGCGCTGCGCAGTCGCGTCGAAGAGATGTCGGCGGTTATGAAGGCGCGGGTGAAGGGTCAGGATTCCGCGATCGAGGCCGTCACCAGACGGTTGGCGCTGACTAGGTCCAACCTGGATTTGCGGCCCGAGCGGCCCAACGGCGTGTTCCTCTTCGTCGGACCGACCGGTGTGGGCAAGACCGAACTCGCCCGCGAAATCGCGCGGGTGGAGTACGGCGGCGAGGATGCGCTGATCCGGCTGGACATGTCGGAGTACTCCGACAGTTGGGGCGTGAGCCGGCTGACCGGGCCGATGCCCGGGTATGTCGGCTCCGATACCCCCGACGACTGGTTGACCACCAAGGTGGCGAACCTGCCGCGGTGTGTGGTGCTGCTCGACGAGATCGAGAAGGCGCACCCCGTCGTGTGGAACGTCTTCCTCCAGGTCTTCGACGCCGGGCGTCTGAGCGACAGCCGTGGCGTGACCGCGGACTTCCGCGATGCGGTGGTCGTAATGACGAGCAACATCGGTGTGCGGGAATCGAATTCGAAGCCCATCGGGTTCGGAGTGTCCGCGGGTGCGGAGCGTTCACGCGCGTTGGCGCTGGATGCGTTGAAGGACACGATGCCGCCGGAGCTGCTGAACCGGATCGACGAGGTGGCCCAGTTCGAGGCGCTCTCGCCGGAGTCGATCACCGAGATCGCGCGGGTGGAGGTCGACGGCGCGGTCGCGATGCTCGCCAGCCGAGGCTGGACGGTCACCGTCGACGACGATGTCATCGAATGGCTCGCCACGACCGGCTACGACCCGGCCTACGGTGCGCGGCATCTGCAGCGCAACATCGAGCGGCGCCTCCTCGGTGAGCTGGTGAGGTTCTCCGAGCGCGGTGTCTCGTCGGTCCGCGCCAGCGTCCGCGACGGTGAGGTCGTCATTAGCGAGGCGTGACTTGGGCCCAAAGGGATGAACCCCGGTTGAGCCTGGCGGCGATGTCCGGGTTCGTCGCTACTGTGGGTTTCCTCGCGACGGAAGGATGACGGATGCCTAAGACGATTGCCGACATGGTGGAGCTGACAGGTAAGCGGGTGCTGGAACATCTGGATCGTGATGCGGAGATCCCATTGGTGACGGTCGCGGGTGCGCAGGGCGATGTCCTCGTCGTACGGGTCGACGACGAGGAGCCTGCGACTCAGGCGATGCCGTCGACGGTGGTCCTCGTCGAATCGGAGGTGTCGCCGAATACGCATTCGTTGCATCCGAACGGGCCGGCGTTTTGGCGGGCCGATGACCGAGACGAGTTCTCTGACGAGTTCTTTGATGGGTTGCTGGTGGGTGTGTTGACGGTGCCGGCGGGGTCGGAGGTGTTTCTGAGTCACGAGGAGCACGGTGGGCTTTTGGTGGGTGAGGGGACGTTTGCGTTCCGTCGTCAGGGTGAGTTCGGGCGGCCGGTCGCGGATTGAGTGCAGTGGAGGATCTGAGCCGGTTTGGCCCGGACGGTGAGTTGACTGCTGGGCAGCGTGACTATGCCGGTCGGATCGGCGAGTTCTGGGGTAGGCGCGCCCTGTCGACCGATCGGTGTGATCGCGCGGATGTGGAGTATCTCGTCGAGCGGGTTTATCGGGCGTTCGGCTTCGATCCGCCGACGACTGTCGAGTGGGCGCAATCTCCACTGGATGGCGCTTTGCGGGCCACGGGTTTGGGGGTGGGACGGCAACACCTCCAGCACGATATGCGCATGCAGTTGCGGTTTGACTTGCGTGACCGGTTTCTGCTGGCGTCTCCGGCGAGGGGGCGCCCACCGGCTGAGCAAGACGTGCGGGTGTGGCAGGCATTGGAGGCGCGGGTGAGCCCGACGTTGGGCTTTGAACTCGACAGACTGATGTGGGACCAGCGCAGCGGATGGCTCGGCGCCGCTTTTCCCGACAGCGCGGATGCGATGTCGCCGGAGGTGCCCGGTGAGTTGAGCGCTTGGCAGGACGGTCAGTGGATCGCGCGGCTGACGTGTCAGCTGGCGTTTGACGGTGCGGCTGACACTGATCAGCTGACGCTTGACGGTGCCGCAGGTGCCGATCGGTTGCGCGCGGTGGCGGCGGTGACTGCCGCGGTGGGGTTCTGGTGGCCGATGGAGGACGCTGTCGTTCTGGCGGAGCGGCCCACCGGGATAGCGCGCGATGCGGTGGGGCGGTTGCATTGTGAGGACGGTCCGGCGTTGATGTTCGCCGACAGCTTTGTGGTCTATGCGTCGCACGGGACGCTGGTTCCGCCGGACATGGTCCACGGTCAACCGTGGTCGGTGGCGCGCATTCTGGCCGAGCGCAACGTCGAGGTGCGGCGCTGTGCCGCTGAGCAGATGGGGTGGGAGCGGTTCCTGGCCGAGGCTGATGCGACGTTGATCGCCGAGGTGCCCGACCCGGGCAACGATCCGCACACCCTGCAGCTCTACGAACTGCCCGAGAAGATGCACGACCCCAATTTCCCCAGGGGGCTGCGGGTGTGCCTGTGCACCAATGGTTCCGACGAGCGTGATGGCACTAGACGGCGATACGGCGTCCTCGTTGCGGGCAACGTTGACGATCCGGTCGCAGCGATCGCCGAAACCTACGGCGTGCCCGCCAGCGTGTACCGCCAGCTGCAGGTGCGGCGCTAGGCCCGGGTCTCGATACGCCGGCTCGGGGCCTGGATACACCGACTCCGTAATCTGAACCGATTGGTCCGGTTTCGTCGTTGGGGGTTTCGTGGCTGTCGTCCCGGTCTTCGTGTCGTCGACGTTCCGTGATTTTCACGGGGAGCGTGACGTGCTGGCCGCCGGTGTGCGCGAACGGCTCGACGAGCAACTGAAGGACCTGGGCTGCCGCGTGGAGATCATCGACCTGCGGTGGGGCGTCGACACCACCGGCGTCGACGAGGAGGAAGCCGCGCGTCGCGTCGTCGACGTGTGCCTGCAGCAGGTCGCGCGGGCGCGGCCGCTGTTCGTCGGGCTGGTCGGTGAGCGCGTCGGCTACATCCCCGACGGCGTGCATGCGCGGTGGGTGGCCGATCAGGCCGGAGTGCCGGCGTCGCAGCGCGTCGAGGGGCTGTCGGTCACCGAGCTGGAGTTCGGGTTCGGGATGCTGTGGGACTCGGCTCCCGACGGTGAGCACCTCGTCGTATTCCGGGACCTCATCGGTGAGGCGCCGGATGAATGGGTTGATCCGGATCGTGACCGGGTCGTCGCGTTCCGCGCGGAGGTCGCTGCGAAAGCAGCGTCGAAGCGTGTGTCGACGATCCGTTACGAGGCCGCAGCCGATGGCCAGACGGTGGCGCTGGATGTCGTTGTCGTCGGGGGTGAGTCGGTCTCGTTCGAGGACCTGATGGTCGAGACGTTGGCCGGACCGGTGCGCCGACGCGCCGAGCAGGTGATCGCCGAGTCGGGGTCGGGGTGGTCGGGGCAGGAGCTCCTGTTCCGCGACGACCACCGCCTGGCGATCGGCCGTGAGGAGCTGATTGCTGATCTCGTCGAGCGCGCCGTCGACGGTGGTCGACTCGTCGTGGTCGGGGAGTCGGGAACCGGTAAGTCGACGATCCTGTGCGGTGTCGAGGAGCAGCTGCGCGCGCAATCGGACGTAGCGGTCGTGTCGGCGCTGCTCGGAGCGTCCACGACGGGGGTGTCCGGGCGCGACGTCGTCCTGCGGCTCGTCGAGCAACTCGAGTCGGTGATCGGACAGACGCTGGCGCCGGACCGCAACCCCGGTGATCCGCTCACGATTGCGGTGTGGCGAGACTTGTTGACCGAGGCGGCGGCTGCGTTGCCCGGACGTCTGGTCGTCGTCATCGATGCGCTCGATCTCCTGGCCGACGATCAGAGCAGGCTCGATGTGTGGCCGGCGCGCGTCGTCCCGCCCGGCATCGGACTGGTGTGCTCGACGACCGACCCGGAGCAGGCGCAGGTCCTCGCCGATGCCGACGCTGAGATCGTCCCCGTCGGAGATCTGTCGTCGGAACTCGCCGTGCAGGCGGCGCAGACCTGGGCGGGACGGTCCGGGCGGGAGTTGCCGGCACCGGTGCTCACTGTCATCGGGGCGGTACCGCGTTCACCGTTGTGGGTCCGACTCGCCGTGGACCTCTTGGCCGACCTCGACGGCGACGACTTCGCGTCGATCGCCGGCGATGCCGATCAGGCCGCCGCGATCGAGCGGCTGCTGATGGACCGGGTCACCGCGCTGCCCGCCGACGCCGAGGACGTGGCCGGGGTGTTCCTCGGACGCGTCGGCGAGCGCATCGGTGACTACGCGGCCGCGGTCTTACTCGGGGCGTTGGCGACGGTGCGGTCGGGCTTCGCGCCGAGTGACCTCGCGGCACTAATGCCCGACGACCCCGATGCCGCTCATAAGGTTGCCGTCGCACAGCGCGTTCTCGGTGATCAGATGCGGACGGTCGATGCTGCCGGACGGATCGCTTTCGCCCATGCCGCGCTGCAGCGCCGCGCGGCCGGATTCGCCGGGCCCGACGTGCACACCAGCATCGTCGGCGTCCTTGAGGCCGATGACGCGTGGGACGACGTCGATGCGTGCGACGCCGCGTGGCATGCCGTCTACGCGTCGGCCGAACCCGCGCAGGGCGGCACCCTCGACTTGCCCAGGGTGCTGGAGCGCGCGCTGAACCATGTGCCGTCCGGGCTCGGCCTGGTGCTCATGCGTGCGGTCGATGCGCACCCGAGCGAGGGGATCGCGATGGTCGGCGGCGTGGACCGTTCAGAACTGACCGTCGACGGGCTGGACTTGCTGTTGCGGGCCCAGACCATCGTCGATCGACGGCACGTGCTGCCGCTCGACCGCGTGGCGCTGAGTCGTGCCCTGCTCGGCGTCGTCCGTGATGGTGAAGGGCCGACCAACGCCGAGGCGGTCACCATCGCCCTGGCCAACCTGGGCACCGAACTACATCAGGTGGGTGAGCTCCAGGAATCGCTCGACGCGTACTCGGAGTCATTGGCGGTCGCACGCGCCGAGGTTGCATCGGGCAGTTCTGGCGCCGAGGCCCAGGCCGCTTCGGTGATGAGCCGCGTCGGCGATTTGCGGATCGCGCTGAACGATCTTGAGGGGGCGCTGACGGTCTTCTCCGAGCAACTGGACCTGCGCCGCGCGGCGGTGGCTGCGGAGCCGGATTCGGCGGAGCTCGGGCTGGAACTGGGCATTGCGTGGGCCAACGTCGGGCGAGTACGGGAGGCACGTGGTGAGTGGGATGCCGCGGCGCACGCCTACGCGGAGTCGGTGCAACTTCGGCGGGCGGCCCTCGAGGCCGATCCGGATACGGCGCGATTCTCCGGCGGACTGATGTTCGGGTTGAACTGCCTGGGCCGGGTGCGGGAAGCGCAGCGTGATCAGGCCGGTGCCCGGAGAGCATTTGAGGAGTCGCTGAATTTGGCGCGTGCGCAGATGCGGGCACACCCCGGTTCGATGACGGCAGGGTTGCAGCTCGCTGTTGCACTGAACGACGTGGGTCGGATGCACGACGCGGCCGGTGATCTGGCTGGCGCTCTGCGGCTGTTCGACGAGCAGTTGTCGATGGTCCGCGGAATGGTCGACGCCCAGCCGGGGTCGGCGGAGGTTGTCCGCCTGCTCGTCGTCGCACTGACCAGCGTGGGTGTCGTCCGCCAGGCGGACGGCGACCTCGACGGTGCCATGGAGGCGTTCGGGGAGTCATTGGAATTGGCGCGCGAGAGGCTCGCCCAGGAGCCGACGTCGATGCTGGGGCTATTGGACGCCTATGTGGCCTGGGACAACATCGCCACCGTCCACTTTGAGCGTGGGGACGCGCAGGCCTCGCGGAACGCCGCAGAAGAGGCCGTCGCCGTTGCGCGGGACCTGTACGAGACCGGGTCGGGCCGCAAGGTTGCCAGAGACAACCTCGCCAATTCGCTGGCGTTCCTGGCCGACCGTTGCGACGAGCTCGGTGATGGTGAGGCGGCAGCGCGCGCCCGGACTGAAGGTGCGGTGGTCGAGCAGTCGTAGTTGTGTCGGGGTCCGGATGCCGATTCCCTGCCTGCGACAATGACTTTGTGATCCGTATTTTCGGGCTTTCCGTCGTCGTCTCCGTCGCGGCGGTCATCGCCGCCTACTTCTACGGCGGAACGTCGCCGCTGGGGGCCGCGCAGGCCGTGCTCCTGGTGCTGATCCTCGGCGTCCTGGAGATCTCGCTGTCGTTCGACAACGCGGTCATCAACGCGTCGATCCTGCGCCGGATGAGCCTGTTCTGGCAGCGGATGTTCCTCACCGTCGGCATCGTGATCGCCGTCTTCGGTATGCGCCTGGTGTTCCCGCTGCTGATCGTGTGGGCGACGACCAATCCGCGGCTGGGTCCGGTCGAGGCGATTCGCCTGGCATTGAACCCGCCGACTGATGGCAGTAAGACCTACGAGGAGATCATCACCGCGGCCCACCCGCAGATCGCGGCGTTCGGCGGGATGTTCCTACTGATGCTGTTCCTCGACTTCGCGCTCAGCCAAAAGGAGCGCACCTGGATCAGCTGGATCGAGAAGCCGCTCGCGCGGGCCGGGCGTCTCGACCAGGCGTCGACCATCTTCGCGCTGATCGTCCTGGTGGCCACTGCGCAGTTCCTCGCCCAACCGGCCGACCGCCATGTCGTCCTCATCGCCGGCGTCCTCGGCCTGTTGACCTACCTCGTGGTCAACGGACTGTCGAACTACTTCCACCTCGATCCACCCGAGGACGAGCTCGACGACGGTGAGTCCTCGGGGGCATCTGGGTCCTCGGGTCCGAGTGCGGCCGCGCTGGCCACCGGCAAGGCCGCGTTCATGCTGTTCCTCTACCTCGAGGTGCTCGACGCGTCGTTCTCCTTCGACGGTGTGATCGGCGCCTTCGCCATCACCGCCGACCCGATCATCATCGCGCTGGGCCTGGGCCTGATCGGTGCGATGTTCGTCCGTTCGCTGACCGTCTACATGGTGCGGCGCGGGACCCTGGACCAGTACGTGTACCTCGAGCACGGCGCGCACTGGGCGATCGGCGCCCTCGCCGCGATGCTGCTGGTGTCCATCGGCCACCACATCCCCGAGGTCGTCACCGGCCTGACGGGCGTCGTCATCATCTTCGCGTCGTTCGTGTGGAGCGTCCGGTTCCGGAAGAAGGACGCGGCGCTGGAGGCGGTCGAGGGCTGAGCCCTACGTAAAGACCTCACCGTGGAGCGCATTCCAGACCTCCACCAGCTGGAAGTGGCGGGTCAAATCGTGCCGGTGGATGAAGCAGTTCGCCAGGCACATCACCGTGTTGCGGTCGAACGTGTTCGGGTTGTCGGGGTCGTAGTCGACGGTGTCGCGGTGGGCCAACCGGACGCTGCGGTACGAGTCGGGGTCGCCGGTCTCGTCCTCGACGATGAACTCGAGTACGAATTCGCCGTCCCAACCCGCGGCCTGGACGGTGTTGACCAGCCATGGACCAATCGTGCGTGCGCGGTTGTCGGCCTGCGCCAGGATCAGGAACTCGGAACCGTCCTCATCGTCGGCCAGACCGAAGTCGCGTAACGCGTCAGCGACGGCGCTGACGGCCTCATCCTCGTCGACGATGCGCTCGATTGCCCGCACCGAACCCGACAGGAGCGATTCGTCGAACGGTCGGCGTCGCAGCATGTACTCCATGAGTCGCACGCTAACCCCGCGCTCTGACAACGAGGGGTCACTATGCGGTTGATCTTTACCACGAGAACGTCACAAACGACCGCGTTGATCACGCAGCCCGAATTTCGCCGCCCAATAGCCGCTCATGCCGTGGACGCCGCCACCGGGGGCGGTCGCCGACGAGCAGAGGTACGCCCCGGGAACGCCGGTCGCGTACGGGTTCGGGCGGAACGGATTCGCCGACAGGCGCGGGCGTGCGACGAGTTGCCGCAGGGAGTTGGCCCCCGACCCGATGTCACCGCCGACGAAGTTCGCGTCGTGCTCGCCGATCTCCTCTGCGGTCGTGACCTGCGACGCGACGATGACGTCGCGGAAACCGGGGGCGCAGCGCTCCAACTCGGCGATCATCTCCTCGCCCAGGTCGCGCGACGACCCGTTGGGCACGTGGCAGTACGCCCAGGCGACGTGCCGGTTTGCATCCCCCGCCCGTGACGGGTCGATCCGCGTCGGCTCCCCGGCCAGCAGCCACGGCCGCACCGGATGCTGCCCGCGCGCGACGGCGCTCTCCGCGTCGGCGATCTGGGCGTAGTCCTGCGCGACGTGGATGGTCGCGGTGCGCGACGGCAGCGGTGTCCGCCACGGGATCGGTTCGGACAGCAGGAAGTCGATCTTGCAGACCCCGGGGCCGTAGCGCCAACGCTCGTAGGCGCGTCGGACGCGCGGCGGGATCCGTTCGCCCAGGATGGCGACGAGGCCGCGAATAGACGTGTCGAAGTAGTACTGACGGGCCGGTGGGAGGTCGTCGAAGCAGTTGATGCGTCGCCCGGTCTCGATCACACCGCCCGCCGCGAGCAGACACGACACCAGTGCATCGGCGATGGACTGCGACCCGCCGACGGCGATCGGCCAGCCGGTCACCGATGCCGGAGCCAGCAGCATCAATCCGGGCGCGCTCGACGCGGCGGTCGACAGAGGCACGATCGCATGCGCGGCGACCCCGGCGAACAGTGTGCGCGTCGCTTCCTCGTCGAAGGCGCGTGTGAAGCGGTCCGCCGACTGCAGCGCGCGAAACCCGAACCGGGCCATCAGCAGCGGGTGGCGGGGCACGCCGATCGGGCGCAGCACCTCGTCGACGAGCATGCCGAGCTGGTCGGCGTCGACGCCGACCAGCCGTCGCCACGACTTCGCGTCGACGCCCAGCGCGTGATCGGTCGCCAGCGGATCACGGAACACCGCCAGTGCGCGCTCCTCGTCGAAGACGTGCACGAGCGAGGCGTCGGGAGTGGCCCAGCGAAGACCGTGCGACGCCAAGTCGAGCTCGGCGAAAGCGGGCGACACGCGGCCCAGCGGGTGCACGGCCGAGCACACGTCGTGGACGACGCCGGACTCGAAGAGTTCGGTGCTGCGCGTCCCGCCCCCGACGGTCTCGGCGGCCTCGAGCACCAGCACGCTGCGCCCGGCGCGCGCCAACATCGCCGCGGCGGTCAATCCGTTGGGCCCCGAACCGACCACGACGGCGTCCCACCTGCCGGTGTCGGTGCGCTGCGACGACTCCACGGCGCCACTATCGCACGGTGCCGGATCAGCCACTATTGCGAATGCAACAGCTAGATTGGATCCATGCTCCACGCGCGTTTGATCCTTCGACAGTTCGCTGCGGCGGCTGTCCTGTTCGCGTCGCTGTCGATCGGCATGATCGCAGCCGGCACGGCCCGCGCCGAGCCGCCGATGACCCTGCCCGAGCAACTGCAGATCCACGACCCCGCCGGGGTCATCAACGCCGCAGAACGCACCAAGCTGCAGCGCGCGATCGACCGTCTCTACAACGAGCGCGGGCTGAGCCTGTGGGTCGTCTACGTGAAGACCTTCGACAACCGCACTGCCGCCGACTGGGCGAATCAGGTCATCACCGCCAGCGAGTTCACCGACCGCGACGTGCTGCTCGCCGTCGCCACCGACGCGCGGCGGTACTACCTCTCGGCCCCCGAAGGACTGGGCCAGGACAAGGTCAATTCGATTGCTGCGAAGAACGTCGAGCCGAACCTGAAGAAGGGTGAGTGGGCGCAGGCGGGGATCGCCGCCGCCAACGGGATCGACCGTGCTCTGGACGGGTCGAACACGCTCACTTACGTGGCGGCCGGAGTCGGCGGCACCGCAGCCGTCGTCGGTGGTGGGGCCTACCTGTACTCGCGGCGCCGGCGTCAGCACGAGGCCGAGGAGCGGCTCGACTCGCTGCGCAACGCATCCGACGAACTCACCGTCGACCAGCTGTCCACCCAGTCGATCGAGGTGCTCGACGACTGGTCCAAGGAAATCCTCACCGACACCGACAACGCCGTGCGCACCAGCACCGACGAGCTCGCGCTGGCCGTCGACGAGTTCGGTGAGCAGGAGACCGCCCCGTTCCGCAAGGCCGTCGAGGCGGCGCAGAAGGGGATCGCCGACTCGTTCGTGCTGCGCCAGCGCCTTGACGATGCGATCACCGAGAGTGCCGATGAGCGCCGGTCGATGCTCGTGCAGATCATCACCACCTGCCACGACGTCGACGGTGAGCTCGACCGTCAAGTCCGGGCCTTCGACGAGATGCGCAATCTGCTGCTCAACGCACCGGAGCGCCTCGACGACCTGACGCGCAGCGTCGTCGACCTCAAGACGCGCACGGAGACCGCCGAGGCGACACTGTCGCTGCTCATCGCCAAGCACGGCGAGGAGCGGGTGAAATCGGTGTCGCACAACGTCGAGCTCGCGGAAAAGCAGATCGTCTTCGCCGAGGAGAACATCGACGCAGGCCGCGACGCCGTCGAGAAGCCCGCGGGTCGCCAAGGTGCGGCGGTCGCCGCGATCCGTGCTGCCGAGGGGGCCGTCGAACAGGCGCGCCGATTGCTCGACGCGATCGGCAATGCCGATGGATCCATCGCGACGGCGGCTACCCGACTGCCCGCGCTGATCGACGAGGTGACGGCCGAGATCGAGCAGGCGGGAACGTTGGACCGCTCGTCAGCCCTGGACACGGCGGTCGAGACCGCACACATTGCGCTGCAGTACGCGGCGGCCAATGCCGATACCGATCCGTTGGGATCGTTCACGACCCTCGTCGACGCCGATACCGCACTCGACGAGGCGCTCGACAGCGGGCGCGCCGCGACCAACCTGCGCAAGCGCAACGTCGAATTGCGGGAGACGGGCACCGCGGCCGCTGCGGCAAAGGTGTCGGCCGCCCGCGACTTCATCGCGACGCGGCGCGGGGCAGTGCAGACCGAGGCGCGGACTCGGCTGGCGGAGGCGGAACGACTCCTCGCCTCGGCACAGAAGCGTCCCGCGGGCGAGGCAGTCGAAGCCGTCGACGAGGCCCGACGCGCGGGTGCCCTCGCCGACCAAGCGTTGATGAGCGCGCAGGCCGACGTGGTGTCGTGGCAGCGCACCGAGCAGCCCGCGGCACAGGGTGGCGATCCGTCGGCGATCGGTGCGGTCCTCGGCGGCATCCTCGTCGACAGCTTCCTGCGTGGAGGCGGCGGTGGGCTCGGCGGTGGTCGCATCGACACCGGCGGCTTCCCTAGCCGCAGGGGTGACGGGTACAGCTACGACGGTCGTTCGCCGGGATCGTTCGGCGGGTCGGGAAGCTCCGGCCGGATCGGTGTCGGCGGGCGGTTCTAGCCCCCGTCCGGGCGGTACGAGCTCACACCTGAGCGACGCTGAGCTTGCTGTGGCGCGCGATGGCCGCAAAGTCTTGGTCCGCGTGGAGCACGGGGATGTCTTCCCTGATCGCATGCGCCGCGATCAAGCAGTCGAGCAACTTGCCGACAGTCTCGCCGCTTCTCCGGCATCCGCGGTACAGCGCCGCGGCGTCGTCGTAGTGGGCCGGGGTAGTCGGGAGTACGACCGCACGGGCGATGAGGCGACGGAGGTTGTGTAGGTGAGTCTCGTCTCGCGCGCCGGCCAGCACCTCCATGCGGATGGCGTCGCACACGGCGATGTCGCCATCAAGTAGGTCCGAGACACGATTGCAGGTCGGGCTGCCGGTGTCGCGAAGAAACTCGATCCATGCCGACGAATCGACCAGGATCACGCGAAGCGGCCCTCGCGCATGTCGTCAAGGTCGCCGTCCCATCCGGAACCGCGCATGTCGCGGGCCTCGTCGAGGCTCAGCGGCTCGTCGGCGAGGGACCGGAGCGCGAAGTTCACTGCCTCCCTCTTGGTGGCGAAGTGGTAGCGGTGCATCACGGTCTCGCAGGCTTGTTCATCGATGTCGATGTTGGTGCGAGTCATACACCAACGATACACCTACATGCGTCGACGTTGAATTACCAATGTTCCGACGATGGCGGCCAGGGCGACGAGCGCCGCGACGAGCGGCACGATTCGTCCCGCGAGCCAGGCCGGACGGGCCTGCGAGCGAGCGGCATCGGCCAGGGAGGCGCGCGTCGCGGCGTCGTAGCGGAAGGTCGCCGCGAAGTCGGGCAGTGACCGGTCGGCGGCGCGGTAATCGCGGCGCACGGCGATCTCCGCGTCGATGATGAGACCCGACCGCTTGTCGACCCAGAGGGTGTAGCGGCCGCCTTGATGGGCGTCGGCGGTGATCGGGGTGTCGCCGGGCCAGCCGAACCAGACGGCGGGTTTGGTGATGCGGCTGCGGGGGTCGGCAGCGGGGAGCGTGGCGAGATTGGTGTCGGGGATGTCGGCGCGCAGACGCACGATCGACAGGCCTTCGACGGTGTCGTCGCCGAGCTTCTGCAGCGCGACGGTGCGGCGGGTGATCGGGTCGAAGAAGCGCAGACCGTCGTCGGCACGCAGGCGCGGCCCGAACAGGTAGGTGAAACCCGAGCGGTCGGGAAGGAGCGTGGTGGGGCGCGTCGAATCGGTCTGGACTGATGATTCACCGGTGGGTTCGGCGGTCGTACGACTGATGGTGACGCGGTCGACGACGGCGGACAGGACCGGGTCGGTGCACCCGGTGCTCGCAGGAGCGTCACGACGGATCGCGGTGCCAGCCTGAAGGGTCGCGGTCGTGCGGTCGGCGGGGCGGACGACGACGACACGCTGGTTGCGGATCAGGGTGCGCGGGGGCGTCGCGGCGGCGGTAGGACGGTCGAGGGAACAGCGGTCGAAGGTGGCTGCGGGGGCCGTCGACTTCGACGTGGTCACCAGACTGGTATCCAGCGAGACGCGCGCTAGTTGGGGCGCGAGGAGCGTCGGCGAAGCGATCGCGACCGTCGCAAAGAGTGCCGCGAGGAAGACCAGCGTCGGGGGCAGGAGCTGGCGGGTGGACCAGCGGCTGGTCGCGGAGTCGGACACGGTGGTGAGCGTACCGGGCGGGGTGTTGTGGTGGCGCGGGTAGATTGGCGCCCGAGATGACAGTCGTGAGCAGGGCTTCAGAGCGACGCTTCTACCCGCAGATGGAGGGCATGCGGGCGGTGGCGGCGGTCGGCGTGCTCACCACGCACGTGGCGTTCCAGACCGGGGCCGTCGGGTGGCCGGTGGTCGGGCCGGTTCTCGGGCGACTCGATCTGGCCGTCGCATTGTTCTTCGCACTGTCGGGCTTCCTGCTGTGGCAGCCGCATGCGCTGGCCGCGTGGGCCTTGGCGCCGGAGCCGGGATTGATCCGCTATGTGCGGCACCGGTTCTGGCGGATCTGGCCGGCGTACACGGTGGTGGTCGTCGTGGTGCTGCTGCTGTTGCCGGAGGCTCGGACGTCCGACCCGGTGGTGTGGTTGGCGAATCTGACTCTGACGCAGGTCTTCGTCCCGTTGTCGTTGACCGCGGGGTTGACCCAGATGTGGAGCTTGTCGGTGGAGGTGCTGTTCTACGCGTTGCTACCGGTGTTGGCGTGGTCGTTGGTGTCGCTACGTGGGGATCGTGCGCGGTGGCGGGTGGTCGGGGTGCTGGGCTTTGGAGTGGTTGGTCTGCTGTGGGGGCCGATCGCCGCACACATCCCCGCACCCGACGGTGTGGAGGCGCAGAACTGGTTGATCGGGCACCTGCCGTGGTTCGTCGCGGGGTTGCTGCTGGCGGAGCTGACGGTTTGGCGGAGGGCTGTCGGGAGTGGTTCGGGTGATGTCGGCGCCGGCAGCGGTGCATCGGTTGTGCCGTTGCCCGCGCCGCTGGTCGCGCTGTGCCGGTGGTCGGAGAACCGTCCGCTGATGTTGGCGGTGTTCGTGCTCGCGTACGGCTTGGCGTGCACGCCCTTGGCCGGCCCGGTCGGGATGGGCGAGCTGAGCGCGCTGGGGTTTGCGACGAAGATCCTGCTCGGCGCGATCGGCGCGTTCGCGATCCTGGCGCCCCTTGCTTTGGGCGATGGTCCGTTCCGATTCTTGGCATCGTCGGTGATGACGACGCTGGGGCGCTGGTCTTACGGCATCTTCATCTGGCACGTGGCGGTGCTGTCGGTGGTGTTCGGGTTGTTCGGGATAATCCCGTTCAGTGGTTCGTTCGTGTTGGTGTGGGTGATCACGGTCGTGCTGTCGGTGGGTATTGCGGCGGCGAGCTACGCGTTCGTGGAGGACCCGGTGCGGCGTTGGGCGGTGGGTCGGAGCGGGAGCACCCTGAATCCTGTCGAGGAGCGGCACTCCGAGGGCGGAATTCCCCCTGCGGTCGCTAGGTCGACAGGTTTCGGTGGAGAATCGAGCGCCACATCGTGACGGCGACCGCAGCCAGTGCGAGGGCCTGCACCCACCAGTCGAAGCCGTTGTAGCCGGTCGGCGACTTCCACGGTCCGGCGGCCAGACCGCACGTTGCTGCGAAGAACAGGGTGAACGCCGCGACGACGGGGGCGCCGCCGTAACGGTCTTGGTCCTTCCGTGTGGTCCACCGCCACATTCCGGCGCCGACCACCGTCGACAACGCCAATCCCCACCAGCCCGCCAACAGCCAAGAAGCGCCGAGAAAGGCGACGGCGCCGAGAACGGTCGGGCTATTTCTGTGGTCGAGTGGATCCAAGCCGCTAGGCGAGGATTCGTATCGAGACCATCGTGCGCCTCCGAAGGCCAGCGCAAGCACGACGGCCAGCACCGCCAAGCCCAACCCGAGCGACCAGCGGTAAGGGCCGTCGAGGGGATAGGTGAGCGCGACGGTGCCGCTTGTGCCGGCGGGGATGATCCAGCCCTGCTGCCAGCCGTTGACGGTGAGCGGCTGCAGGTCGGTGCCGTCGAGGCGGGCCTTCCATCCGGGGTTGGTGCTCTCGGGGATGACGAGGACGCGGGTTGACGGTGCAGCGTCGACCTTCGCCTCGCGGTGGGTGGCGTCCCAGCGGAGGGTGGTAGGTCTCGATACACGCTGGCTCGCTTCGCTTGCCGGCGCACTCGACCACCGATCGGTGCGCACCTGCACTCGGTTGACGGAGAAGGCACCGCTCGGATTGACCGTGAGTTCCTGCTCGCCGCTCGCGAGGTGGATCGGACCGCAGGGGACCGCGGTCACCGGGGCACCCGCGCGCAGCGCGCCGACCGTCGTCTCCGCGCGCAACGGCACGACCTGCCCAGAGACGCTCAGCGACATCCCGGCGTCGCATCCGAGCACCACCGGCATGGCGTCGTCGCGCACGGGCATCGGAGCGGCGGGGACGATCCCGACCTCGCTGATGCCCACCGGCGCAGGCCGGGCGAAGCCCAGATCGTTGACATTGATGAGATCGGCAGCGCGGCGGACGGTGAGAACGATGCGGTCGGTGACAGCGGGATCGAGCGGCACGACCCCGTCGGGCCCGACGCGACGGATCTGCTCGCCGGTGCCGAGGTCGACGGCCACCTCGGTGGGCGCCGCCGGGTACCCGCGCGGTGCACGCAGCACCAGTTTTTCGACCAACTGCGGGGCGGGGAGATTCAGCGTCAGGCGGGCCTGCTTCGCATCGCGCGGCAGTTTGCGGCGCTTAACCCCCTTGGGGGTCCGCGCGGTTGTCTCGGCACTGGCCTCCGGCGCGAGCCACGTCGTCGCGGGGTCGCCGTCGACGGCGGCCGCGGCCGAGCCGCGTGGGTCGACGACGGCGCTCTCGCCGGTGGCGCTCACCCGGCCGGGCTGGGCGAGCAGGCGGTTCAACGCCTCCCCGGCGCGCGGGCGCAGCGTGACGGTTGCGGAGACCGGGCCGGCCTCGGGTACCGACAGCACGCGCGAGAACGCCCCACCGGTCTCCGGTGCGATGGCGAGCCCGGGAGAGCAGCGGACCTGCTCACCGTCGTCGACGCATTCGGCGCGCCCGGGCTGTTCCTGCCGCAGCGACCACCCGGCCACCTGCATCCCAGGCGCGACGGGCGGCAGCACGACGCGGTGCCGGATACGCAGCGGTTGACCGGTGGCGAGGTCGGTGAGCGTGACGTCGGCGAGGGCGAACTGGTTGCCCACCGTCGCGTTCTTGGTGGCCGTGGCGCGGATCTGCACGCGCTTCGTCTCCCCGGGCGGGAGGGTGACCGTCACCGGCTCGCCGGGCTTCACCCCGTTCACGACGGCGGTCCCCTGGTCGGTGGTGACCAGGATGGAGGTGACGTCGGGGCCGAGGGCCTTTGCCGTCGTCACGGTGACCGCCAGGTTCGATCGCGGCTGGGGGAACGTCAGCTCCAACCACTGCCCAATGGCGTGGTCGAGACCCGAGCTCAGCCAGGCCGTCGACCCGTCGCCGTCGAAGGCCGCGGCCGTCGAATTCGCGGGTGAGGTCTGGCCCGGCTGCGTGGCATCCGACGCCGACGACGAGGCGCGGACCTCCACCGCACCGGGCTGGTCGTCGAGGAGCCATTGCCCGACGACGGGGTGCTCGTCGCGGCGTGGACCGGCCGGGTAGTCGGCGACGGCGTTCTTGGTGCGACGGGGATCGCCCGGCGCGCGGATGGCCGACCGGTTGTGGTCGACGCGGCCGAAGTCGGTTTCGCGGTCGGCGGGAGCGTCGGTGATCCAGCGAGGCCCGTCCGACGAGAGGCCCGCGGCGCGAGCGTCGGAGTCCAGGACCGACAACAGCCCGGGGGGCAGTGCCTCGGGGCCTCCGACGACGCGGGGCATGGAGGCGAGGTCAGCGAGCACCGGGCCGGTGCCGGGGAAGACCTGGGTGTCGACGGCGAAGATCTGGATTGCGGGCATCGGCGGGCGAAGACCGTCGTCGACGACGACGCCGCGCACAACCGCCGGCGCGACGTCGGCGCCGAACTGGGCGACCTTGGCGATCCCCGGGGAAGCGAGCAGCGCCTGCTGCGCCAACAACGGTCGGGCCGACCGGGATTCGCGCGGATCGAGGTCGGCGCGCAGTACGACGTAGCCGACGCCGAGTTGGGCGAGCATCGGAGCGAGCTCGGGGGAGCCGCGGCCGTCAGCGATGTCGCGTTGCACCGCGTCGAGTGCGCGGATCGCCGTCGGAGGGACCAGTGGGATGGCATCGCGCACGGCCCACGGAGTCTGTGCGAGGGCCTGCATCGGCTCGTCGCGCGTGGTGCCCCACAGCTGTTGGGCAAAGGGGGAGCCGGGGACGATGAGGGTGCGGGTCGGTTGACTCGGACCGTCGGTAGCGGGGCCGGTTCGTTCATCGAGCCACCGCGCGGCGTCGCGCCAGTGGCTGGGCAGGGACCGGTAGGTGGCGTCGCCGGCGAGGCCACCGGTCCAGGCGAGAGTGCCCGCGCCGAGTAGCGCGACGAGCAGCACGATGGTCGCCGCGACCGGCCGAGAGCGCTGCGGGTGGGCGAAGCCGGCGAGAGCCTCGCGGACGGGGACCTCCGGGGGCAGCGGCACCCGCGCGACGAGGTGCGCGATGCCCAAGACCAGCGGGATGCGCAGGAACGGGTCGAACTTGTGCAGGTTGCGTAGCGGCGCGCCAGGACCGTCGAGGAAGACGCGTACGGGCTCGGCGATCGGCGAACCCCATTGACCGGCGTACCCGAGGCACATCAGCAGCAGACCCACGCCCAGGATGGCCACGAGCGTGCGCCGGTAGGGCAGCGACGCCATAGTCAGTCCGGCCAGTCCCGCGGCCGCGAGGACGCCGGTCGCGAGCACCGCGGCGGGTTGGGTCACGAGGATTGCGCCGGCCACACGCTCCGGGGAGACGAACGGCGTCCACGAACTGGTGCCGCGAAGGACCTCTGTCAGCGACGACCACTGCGTCGTCACACGCGAGGATTCGATGAAGTCGAGGAACGGCGGGCTCACCCGCGACAGCAAGACAAGCGGGATGATCCACCACGCGCAGACGAGCGCAGCGCCGAGTGCCCACCACGCGCCGAAGCGGGCCCACCGTCGACGATCGGTGTCACGGTAAGCCAGCGCCCACCACAGCACGCCGACGGCCGTTGCCGCGATCGTGGCCACCGCGTTCACCGCGCCCATCAGGGCGATCGGAACCGCGGCGCGCAGACCGAGTCGCCACAGCGGTGTCGTCGTCGAGGAGAGACCCGTGACGACGCCGAGAACGACCCACGGGGCCAGCATCATCGGGAGCGTCTCCGATGAGATGGAGCCGATCGTCGTCAACACGCGCGGGCTCAACGCGAAGATCGCGCCGGCCAGCAGGCGTGAACCAGGTGAGCCGATCCCCAGCGCCTGGGCCAGTTTCACGATGCCGACGACGCCGACGGTGAGCAGTAGGGCCCACCACAGGCGCTGGGTGATCCACGGCGGGATGTGCAAGAGATGGCCGAGGGCGAAGAAGGAGCCGTGTGGAAAGAAGTAGCCGTACGCCTGGTTCTGAACCTGACCCAAGGGGGCGGTCGGGGTCCACAGGTGCGCAGCGCGGGAGAGGAAGCCCCACGGGTTGGCTGTCAGATCGAGCTTGGTGTCCGCAGCGATCCGGCCCGGCGACTGGGCGAATGCGAGGACTAGAGACGCGGCGAAGATCGCTGCGATGCCGCGTCGGGTCAGATGCCCAGCGGCAGTCAGTTGGTGTCCCCGCTGCTCCCGCGCGATCCGTAATCGACGCTGCCGGGGACAAAACCGTCGGTGGGGTTGAAGTTGTTGGCGTCGGTGGCGGGGCTGGAACTGGTGGCGATCCAGGCGGCTGCGAAGATCCCGACGATTCCGACGAGGATGCCGACGACCGCGGCAATTGCGCCGGCGACGAGGCGGTTGTCGGCCAGGCGGTTGGTGAGCATGGCGTTGAAACTACCATCCGACGTGCCAGACTCGACGGCATGCACACCAGGACCACCATGATTTTCGGCGCGGTACTCGCGTCGGCGACCCTCGTCGTCGGAGGGTGTACGACGTCGGGAGAGCCTGAACCGGCGTACTCGTCTGCGCCGGCGTATCAGTCCTCGTCGTCGGCGTCCTCGTCGGCAGTCGTCGCCGCCGGGCCGGGATGCATCAGCACGGTCGTCGACAAGCTGAGCACGCGCCGCAAGCTGGCGCAGATGCTGATGGTGGGCGTGAAGGACACCGCCGACGCCAAGGCGATCGTCGCGAAGGAGCGGATCGGCGGGATCTTCGTCGGCAGTTGGACCGACAAGGCGATCTTGACGTCGGGTGCGGTGAAGGGGCTGTCGGCGGGGCGGATTCCGGTGATGGTGTCCGTCGATCAGGAGGGCGGTCGGGTCTCGCGGCTGAAGGCGATCGGCATCGACTCGCCGGCACCGCGCGAACTGGCGACGACGAAGACGCCCAAGCAGGTGCACGACTTGGCGTTCGGGATCGGCAAGCAGTTGGCGGCACTGGGGGTCACCGTCGACTTTGCGCCGGTCATCGACGTCAGCGACCAGGATGCGGACACGGTGATCGGTGACCGGTCCTTCTCCAACGACCCAGTGGTCGTCACCAAGTACGGCCGGGCATTCGCCTCGGGACTGCGCGACGCGGGGATCCTGCCGGTGCTCAAACACTTCCCGGGCCACGGCCACGGATCGGGCGATTCGCACACCGGAACCGTGCGGACGCCGCCGCTGTCCGAACTGATGACCAGCGACCTGGTGCCGTGGCGCACGCTGGCGCGCATGCCCGGTGTGGCCGCGATGGTGGGGCACCTCATCGTGCCCGGGCTGACCGGTGATGAGCTGCCCGCCAGCGTCAACCCCGCGGCGATCTCGATGCTGCGCACCGGCCGCGGCTACAACGGACCGGCATTCCACGGCGTGATCTTCTCCGACGACCTTTCGGGGATGGCGGCGATCACCGAGAAGTACCCGATTGAGCAGGCCGCTCCGATGGCGCTGGCCGCCGGCTCCGACATCGCCCTATGGCTGACCACCGACAAGGTGAGTGCGGTCTTGGATGCGCTGGAGAAGGCGGTCGCGAACGGCAAGTTGTCGATGGAACACGTCGACGCTTCGGTCACGAGGATTCTGCGCGCGAAGAAGATGCCTCGCTGCTAGTCAAGATTCGCCGAGCGAGCCCAAATCCGCGCCGAGCGAGCCCAATCCCGCGCCGACCGAGCCCAGAACTTACTCACCGGTAAGTAGTGCGGTAGAGTCGAGGACAAAGACATTCGACGGGAGTACGACGTTGGCCGGTGGGACGAAGCGGTTACCGCGCGCGGTGCGCGAGCAGCAGATGCTCGACGCCGCGGTGACGGTGTTCGCCGCCAACGGCTTCCGTGAGGCGTCGATGGATGCGATCGCCGCCGAGGCGCAGATCAGCAAGCCGATGCTGTACCTCTATTACGGCTCCAAGGAAGAACTGTTCAGCGCGTGCATCGCTCGCGAGTCGGCGAAGTTCATCGACGCCATGTCGACCGGTTTCAACCCGGCGCTGAGCCAGCGCGAGCAGGCGCGCACGGTCGTGCGGGAGTTCCTGCGGTTCGTCCATGAGAACGCGGAGTCGTGGCGGGTGCTTTACCGCGTCGCGGTGGGCACCGCCAGCTTCTCCGACCTGGTCAGCCAGAGCCGCAGCCGCGTTATCGAGATGGTCGCGCAGCTGATCAAGCAGGGCACGACCGTCGAGGGGGCGACGGACGTCGACTTCGAGATCACCGCCGTCGCACTGGTGGGTGCGGGTGAGGCCGTCGGCGACCGCATCAGCGAGGGCGACATCTCGCTGGAGACGGCGACGGACCTCCTCGTCGGGATCACCTGGCGCGGCCTGAAGGGCGTCGGTATCCACGACGGTCAGTCCGCCGAGGCCTGAGACGGCTCGCTCGGCGCGGATCTGGGCTCGGTCGGCGCGGGATTGGGCTCGGTCGGCGGATAGAGAAACGACGAAGCCCGCACCTTTCGGTGCGGGCTTCGACTGTTCTTTGCTTACTGCGGACTACATGCCGCCTACCGCGGACTACTTGACGCTCACCGCGGACTACTTGATGGCCCGCGTGGTCGCGGTCAGGTGCGGGAAGCCCTTCTTGCGATCCAGGATCGAGATGTCGTAGTCGCCGGGGCCGCCAGCGGCCTTGGTGTACAGGTTCACCGTCGCCGGCAGCAGGATCGGGCGGCCGAAGCGCACCTGGTAGTCCACCGCTTCGGTCAGCTGGTTGCTGACGTTGGCGACGGCTGCCGCCGCGCTCCACATCCCGTGCGCGATGGCGCGCGGGAAGCCGAATGCCTTGGCAGGCAGGTTGCCCATGTGAATCGGGTTGCGATCACCCGAGGCGGCCGCATAGTTGCGGATCTGACCCAGGTTGACCGACAGCACCGCGTCCGGCGGAGGCGGCGCCGCTTCCTTGGGCGCGGGGCCGCGCTCGGCGTCGGAGAGGCTCGTCTTCTGCTGGGAGAGGAACGTGCCGACCTGCTCGCACACCAGCTCACCGCCCACTTCGAACCGCGACGTGATGTCGATCAGGAGCCCCTTGCGGTGCTCGCGCAGGTTCCCGGCCTGGGTGCTGATCGTGAGGTGCTCGGTCACCGGGATCTGGCGGAAGCGCCGGATCCGGTTCTCCACGTGCACCGACCCGACTGCGCTGAACGGGAAGTCCGAGCTCGTCATCAGCTTCATGACCAGCGGGAACTGCAGCACGAACGGGTAGGTTAGCGGAAGGTTGTTGCCCAGTTGAAGGCCTGTGGTGCGGCAGTACTCCTGCAGCCGGTTCAGGTCAGTGCCCGGCGTGGTGTACCGGTACACCGTGTCGGGCACGGTGGCGTCCGGGCGCACCGGGCCGGACTTGCCGATCACCGGAAGCATCCCGGCCACCGCGCGTGAGTAGGTGTCAAGCGTCGACGGCAGATCGTCGATCGTGATGACCCGCCCCATGTCAGGCGCCCAGCATGCTCTGGCCGCAGACGCGGACCACGTTGCCGGTCACCGAGCTCGACGCCGGGTTGGCGTACCAGGCGACGGTCTCGGCGACGTCGACGGTCTGCCCGCCCTGCTGCAGCGAGTTGATGCGACGGCCCACCTCGCGGGTGGCCAGCGGGATCGCGGCGGTCATCGCGGTCTCGATGAAACCGGGCGCGACCGCGTTGATGGTGATGTTCTCCTTGGCCAGGATCGGCGCGTAGGCGTTGACCAGGCCGATGACGCCGGCCTTCGACGTGCCGTAGTTCGTCTGGCCGCGGTTGCCCGCGATGCCCGCGATCGACGAGACGTCGATGACCGCGCCACCCGGGCGCAGGGCCTTGGCCTTGACGAGGTCGTCGACGAGGCGCTGCGGGGCGATCAGGTTGACGCCGATCACCGAGTTCCAGCGGCCCTCGTCCATGTTGGCGAGCAGCTTGTCACGCGTGATGCCGGCGTTGTTGACGATGATGTCGAGGCCGCCGTGGCGCTCGAGCACATGCTCGGCGATGGTCTTGCCGGCGTCGTCGGCGGTGACGTCGAGGGGCAGTGCGGTGCCCTTCACCTTGTTCGCGGTCTCGCTCAGTGCCTCACCGGCGGCCGGGATGTCGGCGGCGATGACGTGGGCGCCGTCGCGGGCCAGGACCTCGGCGATGGTGGCGCCGATGCCGCGGGCGGCACCGGTCACCAGCGCGACGCGGCCGGCCAGCGGCTTGTCCCAGTCCTCGGGTGCCTTGGCCTCGTCTTCACCGATGCGGATCACCTGGGCGTCGACGTAGGCCGACTTGCCCGACAGGAGGAACCGCAGCGTCGACTCGACGCCGCTCAGGCCGGTCGAGGCCTTGGGGTGCACGTAGACGAGCTGTGCGGTGGCACCGCCCTGGGCCTCCTTGGCCAGCGAGCGGGTGAAGCCTTCGAGGGCGCGCTGGGCGATCTGCTCGTCGGGCTTGCGGCACAGCTCGGGGTGCGTGCCCAACACGACGAAGCGCGCCGAATTGCCGGTGGAGCGCATCAGCGGCGTGAAGAACTCGAACAGGGCCGACAGCTGGGCCGGCGCGGTGATCCCAGTGGCGTCGAACACGGCGGCACCGAGCTTGTCGGCACCACGGCCACCGGTGTTGTTGCTGATCAGGTCGTAGCCGTCAGCAGCGGCGAGGATCTCGCGCAGCGGCTCGACGAGGCGGCCTTCGCCACCGAGGACGACCGGGCCGGCCAGCGGGGCCTGCGTCGGCGAGTAGCGGCGCAGGTTCGGGGGCTGCGGCAGTCCGACGCGGCTGGCGATGAACGAGCCGGGGCCCGACGTGACGAAAGTCGAGTAGAGATCCTTGTTGGCATTACCGGACACGGAAAGAACTCCTTCGAGAGTGTGTAGTTTTCGCGACGTTGGGTTGCTGTCGGCCCGACCGGAGTCGACAAGCAACTTACTCGGGAGTAAGAATACTCTACGAGAAACACGTCCCCTCTTTCAGGAGTTCGCAAGCCAATGGCCACCACCCCAAGCACGCCGGCAACGACGACGGCGTCCGACGACAAGCCCGCCGCGAAGAAGGCCCCCGCCAAGAAGGCGCCTGCCAAGGCAGCGGCCAAGAAGGCTCCCGCCAAGAAGGCGGCGGCGAAGACCGCGGCCGCCCCGGCGGCGAAGGCTCCCGCGACGACCGCTCCCAAGAGTGCGGCACCGAAGTCGGGCATCAGCTCCTTTGCCACCGCCCCCAAGCGCAAGGTCGCCATCCTCGGCGGCAACCGCATCCCCTTCGCCCGCCAGGACAAGGCATACGCCTCGGCCAGCAACCAGGAGATGTTCACCGCGGTCCTGTCGGGCCTGGTCAGCCGATTCAACCTGCAGGGCGAGCGCCTCGGCATGGTCGCCGGCGGTGCAGTCCTCAAGCACTCGCGCGACTTCAACCTGATCCGCGAGTCGGTGCTGGGCTCGGAGCTCTCGCCCTACACCCCCGCATTCGACATCCAGCAGGCGTGCGGCACCGGCCTGCAGGCCATCACCGCCGTCTCCGACGGGATCGCCTCCGGTCGCTATGACGTCGCGATCGGCGGCGGTGTCGACACCACCTCCGACGCCCCGATCGGCGTCTCGGAGGCCATGCGCCGCCAGATGCTCGAGGTCAACCGCGCCAAGTCCACCCCCGAGCGCATCAAGGCCGCGCTGGCGCTGGCCACCAAGCTGGGCATCGAGATCCCGCGCAACGGCGAGCCCCGCACCGGGCTGTCGATGGGCGAGCACGCCGCGATCACCGCGAAGGAGTTCGGCGTCAAGCGCGAGGACCAGGACGCACTGGCCGCGGCCAGCCACCAGAAGATGGGTGCGGCCTACGACCGCGGCTTCTTCGACGACCTCATCACGCCTTACCGTGGCCTGACCCGCGACGAGAACCTGCGCCCGAACTCGTCGACGGAGAAGCTCGCCACCCTCAAGCCGGTGTTCGGCGTCTCGCTCGGTGACGCGACGATGACGGCGGGCAACTCGACGCCGCTGACCGACGGTGCGTCGGCGGTGCTGCTGTCCACCGACGAGTGGGCCAAGGAGAAGGGCCTGCCGGTCCTGGCGTACTTCGTCGACAGCGAGACCGCTGCCGTCGACTATGTCAACGGTCCCGACGGTCTGCTTATGGCCCCGACCTACGCGGTTCCGCGTCTCCTGGAGCGCAACGGTCTGACCCTGCAGGACTTCGACTTCTACGAGATCCACGAGGCTTTCGCCTCGGTGGTGCTGGCGACGCTGGCCGCGTGGGAGTCCGACGAGTACTGCATCGAGCGCCTCGGCCTGAAGAAGGCCCTGGGCTCGATCGATCGCAGCAAGCTCAACGTCAACGGCTCCTCGCTGGCGGCGGGCCACCCGTTCGCGGCCACCGGCGGGCGCATCGTCGCGCAGGCGGCCAAGCAGATCAAGGAGAACGGCGGCGGTCGCGCGCTGATCTCGATCTGCGCCGCCGGCGGGCAGGGCGTGACGGCGATCATCGAGGGCTGACCGCCTCGCAGCGCCGGGCCGCGCGAGTGGAGTAACACCGCGCGGACCTGCATCGATATGGTCAATGGTTCCGGCTGAACTGCCAGCCCCCCGACCCGGCAGTTCGCCGGAACCATTCCCTTCGCCGCCGCGGCGGCTGCGACGATGCGGCGCGCACAGCCACTTACCAGTACATTCGTCTCAATGACAGCTCCGACCAGGACCCGCCGGCCCCTGGCCATCACCGGCCGGGTGGTGGCGGCGATCCTGCTGGTGTTCAGCCTGGTCACCGCGGGGGACGCCCTGGCGACGCACGGGCGCAGCTCTCGCGGCACGACAGTGGCCTCGGTGCCGTTGGGCAACAAGGTCGAGGTCGACGTCGACAAGGGCCTCGACGAACTGCACCGCATCGTCGACGCTCCAGTACGGATCCGGACCTCCTCGGGCGCCGCTGAGTTCAGCGCGGAACAGCTGGGACTGTCGTTTGACGAGAAGCGCACGATCACCCGCGCGATGGAGCAACCGCGCAACCCGCTGCGCCGCTTCCTCTCGGTCTTCGGCATCAAACGGCACGTGCGCCCCGTCGTCACGGTCGACCGCGCGAAGTTCGACAAGGCCCTCGATGGCGAGCGCAAGAACCTCGAGAAGGCCGCCGTCGAAGGCGGTGTGCACTTCGAAGTCGAGGGCGACCACGTCGTGCCCAAGCCCGACATGCCTTCGGGTGGACTGCGCATCAACCGCGACCTCGCCGCTCAGCGGACTGCGGCGTACTGGCTCGACGGCGATGAGATCCTTCTCCCGATGGAGCCGTTCCAGCCGACCGTCTCGGCCGCGTTGGTCATGGCTACGGTCAACGGCAAGGCCCGCCAAGCGGTGGCAGCGCCGGTGACGTTGAAGGGCCGCGGCAAGACGGTCACCGTCGAGCCGCAGGAGTTGGCCGAGTTGTTGGTCTTCGCCCCCGACGGCAAGGGCGCGCTGGTACCGAAGGTCGACGACGAGAAGTTGAAGCAGCAGCTCACTGAGTTGTCGTCGACCCAATCCAAGCCGAAGAGTGCCACGTTCGAGATGCAGGGTGGCCGGCCGACGATCGTGCCGGGTCACTCGGGCTACACCATCGACTGGGCGGCCACCGCGGTGGCCGTGGCCGGTGCAGTCGGGGAGAACCGCACCGCCGACGTCGCCTACATCGAGAACAAGCCGCGGCTGACCACGGAGGCGGCGAAGAAGCTCGGCATCCGGGAAGTGGTCAGCGACTACACCACCGGGGGTTTCTCCGAACTGTCCGGGGAGAACATCCGACGGGTCGCCGCCACCGTCGACGGGGCGATCGTCAAGCCGGGCCACAAGTTCTCGCTCAACAGCTTCACCGGTCCGCGCGGCTCGGCGCAGGGCTATGTGACGTCGACGATCATCGACCACGGCCACGCGTCGAAGGCCGTCGGCGGCGGGATCTCGCAGTTCGCCACCACGCTGTACAACGCGGCCTACTTCGCTGGCCTCGAGGACATCACCCACACCGAGCACAGCTATTACATCTCGCGCTACCCAGAGGCGCGCGAGGCGACGGTCTTCGAGGGCGCCATCGACCTGGTGTTCCGCAACGACACCCCGTACGGCATCTACATCGAGACGTCGTGGACGCCGTCATCGATCATGGTCCGGTTCTGGAGTACCAAGACGCGCGACGTCCAATCGATCACCGGCGATCGCTTCGCCTTCACCGATCCGCCGAAGCTGGTCCTGCCCAAGGGTGACGACTGTATTCCGTCGAATGGAAGCCGCGGATTCACGACGTCGAATACGCGCATCATCACCGACGCCAAGACAGGCAAAGTCATCTCGCGGCACACGCGCACGGTGAAGTACGACCCCGAGCCGAAAGTTACCTGCAAGTAGCCCACCCGAGCGTGGCGGTCGTCACACACCCTCGTATCCTCGCCCGTATGGATATCAAGGGAGCAAGTGCAATCGTCACCGGCGGTGCCTCCGGCATCGGTGCAGCGTCGGCCCGTCGCCTCGCCAAGCAGGGCGCCAAGGTCATCATCGCGGATCTGAAGGCTGAGGACGGCGAGAAGATCGCCGCTGAGATCGGCGGCAAGTTCGTTGCCGTCGACGTCACCGACACCAGCCAGATTGAGGCCGCCGTCAACGCCGCCACCGAGCTCGGCCCGCTGCGCGCGGTCGTGAACTCCGCCGGCATCGGCTGGGCACAGCGCACCGTCGGCAAGGACGGCGAGTTCGCCTCGGCCCACAACTTGGACCTCTACAAGAAGGTCATCGCGATCAACCTCGTCGGCACCTTCGACGTGGTGCGCCTCGCCGCGACCGCGATGAGCCGCAACGAGCCCAACGAGAACGGCGAGCGCGGCGCAATCGTGAACCTCGCCAGCGTCGCCGCATTCGACGGTCAGATCGGCCAGGCTGCCTACTCGTCGTCGAAGGGCGGCGTCGTCGGCATGACCCTGCCGGTCGCGCGCGACCTCTCGGCGGTCGGCGTGCGCGTCAACTGCATCGCCCCCGGTCTGATCGACACCCCGATCTACGGCGAGGGCCCTGAGTCCGAGGCGTTCAAGGCGAAGCTGGGCGAGAGCGTGCTTTTCCCCAAGCGTCTGGGCGTGCCCGACGAGCTCGCGTCGATGGTCGAGGAGCTGATCACCAACTCGTACATGAACGCCGAGGTCATCCGCGTCGACGGCGGCATCCGGATGCCACCGAAGTAGCAGGACGTCAGTAAAGGTCCTGGATTGAAAACTTTCCGCAGCAACCAAGTCATATATCGGTGACCGTGCTAATTTAAATTGCCGATGGCGGCTGACACAGCGCTGTCTGCCGCTGAAAGACGCTCGGAGAGTGGCTTGAGCAGCCGAAACAGCGCATCTGAAACGAGCTTTGGAGGAAGCCAGTAATGCCCAATGTGAATGACGATATCGAGGCCAACCCGATCTTCACCCGCCCGGGCGAGGCAACTTCGTACCCGGCGAACCGGATCCCGCAGAACGAGAGCCTCCCGTCGACTGCCTACCAGGTCGTCCATGACCAGTCGATGCTCGACGGCAACGCCCGTCTGAACCTCGCGACCTTCGTCGGCACCTGGATGGACGACGAGGCCACGAAGCTCTACGTCGAGGCCGCCGACAAGAACATGGTCGACAAGGACGAGTACCCGGCCACGGCCGCGGTCGAGACCACCTGCGTGAAGATGGTCGCCGCCATGTGGAACGCCAAGGACCCCGACAACACCATCGGCACCTCGACCATCGGCTCGTCGGAAGCGGCGATGCTCGGCGGTCTGGCGATGAAGCGCAAGTGGTCCAACGCCCGCAAGGCGGCCGGCAAGTCCACCGAGAAGCCGAACCTCGTCCTCTCCAGCGCCGTGCAGGTCTGTTGGGAGAAGTTCTGCAACTACTTCGAGGTCGAGGCCCGCTTCGTCCCGATCAGCCTGGAGCACAAGGTGCTCGACGGCTACGAGCTGGAGAAGTACGTCGACGAGAACACGATCGGCGTCGTCTGCATCATGGGCGTCACCTACACCGGCATGTACGAGCCGGTGAAGGAGGTGTCGGCCAAGCTGGACCAGATCCAGAAGGACACCGGCCTGGACATCCCGATCCACGTCGACGGTGCGTCGGGCGGGTTCATCGCGCCGTTCTGCCAGCCTGACCTGGAGTGGGACTTCCGCGTCGATCGCGTCGTTTCGATCAACACCTCCGGCCACAAGTACGGCCTGGTGTACCCGGGCCTGGGCTGGGTCGTGTGGCGCGACAAGGAGGCCTGCCCCGACGATCTGATCTTCTACGTCAGCTACCTCGGCGGGTCCGAGGCGACGCTGGCGCTGAACTTCTCGCGTCCGGGCTCGCAGGTGCTGCTGCAGTACTACTTGTTCCTGCGTCTGGGCTACGAGGGCTACACGCGCGTGCAGTCGAACTCGCGCAGCGTGGCGATGTACCTCGCGGAGGAGATCGGCAAGATGGAGCCGTTCGAGCTGTGGAACGACGGCTCGGACATCCCGGTGTTCGCGTGGTACCTCAAGGACTCCGCGAGCAAGAACTGGTCGCTCTACGACCTGGCCGACCGCCTGCGCCTGAAGGGCTGGCTGATCCCGGCCTACCCGATGCCCGACGACCTGGCCGATCTGACCGTCCAGCGCATCGTCGTCCGCAACGGGCTCAGCCACGACCTGGCGACCAAGCTCCTCGGCGACATCAAGGACGACGTGGCGTTCTTGCAGAAGCTCGACGGCCCGATGCCGCGTGACGCGGCGACGACGCACCAGTTCGCGCACTGACGTCGCAGTCGATCTGACGGACCGGCCCCGCACCGAAAGGTGCGGGGCCGGTCCCATTCTTGGTGTGGCGCGGGCCTTTAGGGCTTGACGTCGGTTACGACGACGGGCGGCTCCTGTGCGCCCCGGATGCCCAACCAGGCCGCGGCGAGACAGCCGAGGGTGACGGCGCCGACGAAGTAGGGGAAGACCGTGAGGGTTCCGAACCGGGACGACATGGCGCCCGCGGCGACGGTGGGGACGGCCATCGCGAGGTATCCGAGCAAGTAGTAGGCACTCATCACCGCGCCGCGGGCATCGCCCGGTACGACCTCGCTGAGATAGCGCAGCGAGCCGCCGAAAGCCATACCGAACGCGATGCCGAGCACGGTGGCGTCGACGATCACGAACCACGTCAGACCGGAGTGCAGGGCCAAGATCGCCAACAGCAGGGACACGGCCATGCCGAGGTCGCCGATGATCGCCGTCGTCCGTGGGTCGCCCCGCCCGCTGGCCCACTGCGCGAGCGCCGACGCCGCGGCCATCACCGAGATCACGACGCCGACGAAGACGATCGACGGGTGGCCGGTGGCCTCCTGGGTGAGCCGCGGGTACAGGCTCATGAACACCCCGAGCACCGACCACGCCGTCACGATGCCCATTGCGGCGAACCAGAAGTCGGTGCGGATCCCGCTGGGCACTGTCGGCGCGGTGATCCGGAAACGCCCGCCAGTGCGTTCGACGTGCGGTTCGGACAGCAGCATCAGGATTGCGAGCATCGCTGCGGTGATGACGGCGAAGATCACGTAGGGCAACTGCAACGGATCTTTCGCCCACTGTGCCGCTACGGCGACCGCGAGCACCGTGACTGCCATCCCGGTGTTGAGTGCGACGCCGCCGGCCATGCCGTTGCGCGCACCGTCGTGCGGTCGGAGGTCGAGGAGGGCCGCGCCGGCGACGACGGTGAGGGCGCCGACTGCGACGCCGTGCAGGAGTCGTGCGAGAACCAACTGCCAGGCGTGGTCGGCGATCAGGAACACGGCAAGGCCGACGAGGATGATTGACAGTGCGACGAGGAGGACCGGTTTACGGCCGACTGCGTCCGAGATGGGTCCGACGGTCAGCGCCGAGACCAGGGCGCCGATCGCATAGCCCGCGAATACGACGGTGATCGTCAACGGGCTCAGGTGCCACTGCTCTTGGTACAGCGGATACAGCGGCGAGGGCAACCCGGAGATTCCCAGGGCCAAGGCGAGCATGACGAGAAAGTAACCGTATGCCCACCGCTGCTGCGGCGACGACGACACTCTCCAACGGTACGCGCGTGGGGCCGGCGCTGTTCCGGCCCTCGATCAACTGGGCAGCGGTGCGCTGATACCGGGCGGGATCGGAGTACCGGGCATGACGCCGAACACCGGGTAGACCGGTGTGCACCGCAGTGGCAGGTCGTACGACGGGTCTAGCGCCTTCAACACGAAGTGCGCCACGTTGGGGTTCGACACGATCGACAGGTGGTCGGAGAAGTCGTTGCTGCAGCGGTCCTGGATGGTGATGTTCACGGCGCCGGGCTCGTTGATGATGCCCGAGGTGTAGGGCACCACCACGTCGTCGTAGCGGGTGACGATCTGTGTGTAGCGCGTCCCGGGCTGGGTGATCCCGCCCCGGTTGAGTCGCTGGATGAACGCCGACGTCGGCATCAGCTCGAACATGGCCGGTTCGTAACCGCCGCCGATCTGGGGGAACGCTACACCGTCGAATCCACCCCACCCGTGGGCGACGCCGGCGAGGCCGATCATGGTCGACACCTTCTTGTTGCCCTGCTCGAACTTGAGGTAGCCCAGGGGCATGGTCGCGCCTTCGGAGTGGCCGAGGAGGGCGACCTTCTTCGCGCCCGTAGCGTGCAACACCCGGTCGACGAAGGCGCCGAGTTCACGAGCGCTGTGCTCCATCGCAGCCCATCCGCCGGTGAATCCGAGGCCGCCGTAGTTGATGGCGAACACGCAATACCCGTGGTTGAAGAGCAGTGGGCCGTAGGTCTGCCAGTTGTTACCGCGGCTGGCGACAAAGCCGTGGACCAGGATGACCGGCTCGGGATGGGCCTTACTGGGCTTGCACCGCCAATTGTTGGTTCCCGGTGGGGTGTCGGCGAACGAGCCGGGAATCGCGTCGACGAGGAAGTTGTAGGGCACGTGCAGCGGTGTGCGCGGTGCCGCGGCGGCTGTCCCGGTGGACCACAGCGCACCGGCTACGGTCAGGCACAGGGCGAGGACGGAGGTGGCGAAGCGTCGGTTGAAGGTCCCCATGGTGGGTCATTGTGTCCTGGGATGGTGTGCCGCTGAGGGCGTTTCGCCGGATACGATTGCGGCGCGCAACGGCGCCGGAAGACGAATCAGGCCCGACGCCGTGGGTGGCGTCGGGCCTGATCGTCTGGGACTTCTACTACGACGGTCAGAACGCCGCTTCGTCGAGCTCCATGATGTCGTTGTCGATGTTCTCGAGGATGACCCGGGTCGACGTGAGCTGCGGCAGCATGTTCTTCGCGAAGAACGTCGCGACGCCTACCTTGCCCTCGTAGAACGCCTTGTCGGCACCCTCAGCACCGTTGTCGAGCGCGGTGAGGGCGATCTCGGCCTGGCGCAGCAGCAGCCAGCCGATGACCAGGTCGCCGACAGCCATCAGGAAGCGGACCGAGCCGGTGCCGACCTTGTACAGCTGCTTGGGATCCTCCTGGGCCGCCATCAGGTAGCCGGTGAGGGTGGCCGCCATGCCCTGCACGTCCTCCAGCGCAGTGTTCAGCAGCGCGCGCTCACCCTTGAGACGACCGTCGGCCGTATCGGTGGTGATGAACTCCTGAATCTGCCCGGCGACGTGCGCGAGGGCCTGGCCCTTGTCGCGGATGATCTTGCGGAAGAAGAAGTCCTGCGCCTGGATGGCCGTCGTGCCCTCGTACAGCGAGTCGATCTTCGAGTCGCGGATGTACTGCTCGATCGGGTAGTCCTGCAGGAAGCCGGAGCCGCCAAAGGTCTGGAGCGACTCGGTGAGCGTGCCGTAGGCGCGCTCGGAGCCGACACCCTTGACGATCGGCAGCATCAGGTCGTTCACCTTGAACGCCATGTCATGATCGGCGCCGGAGACCACGGCGGCGGTCACATCGTTCTGGTGCGCGGCAGTGAACAGGTAGACCGCGCGCAGCCCTTCGGCGTAAGCCTTCTGGGTCATCAGCGAGCGCCGGACGTCGGGGTGGTGGGTGATCGTGACGCGCGGGGCGGCCTTGTCGGTCATCTGCGTCAGGTCGGCGCCCTGCACACGCGACTTCGCGTACTCCAGCGCGTTGAGGTAGCCGGTCGACAGCGTCGAGATGGCCTTGGTGCCCACCATCATGCGAGCGTGCTCGATGACGTCGAACATCTGCGCAATGCCGTTGTGCACCTCGCCGACGAGCCAGCCCTTGGCGGGGACGCCGTGCTGGCCGAAGGACAGTTCACAGGTCGTCGACGCCTTCAGGCCCATCTTGTGCTCGACGTTGGTGACGAACACGCCGTTGCGCTCGCCGAACTCCTGGGTCTCGAAATCGAAGTGCGTCTTCGGGAGGTAGAACAGCGACAGACCCTTGGTGCCCGGGCCAGCACCCTCGGGGCGGGCGAGCACCAGGTGCATGATGTTCTCGAACATGTCGTCGGCATCGGCCGAGGTGATGAAGCGCTTGACGCCCTCGATGTGCCAGGTGCCGTCTTCCTGCTGGATCGCCTTGGTGCGGCCGGCGCCGACGTCGGACCCGGCGTCGGGCTCGGTCAGCACCATGGTTGCGCCCCACCCGCGCTCGGCGATGATCGCCGCCCACTTCTTCTGCTCGTCCGTGCCGTTGTTGTAGAACACCTCGGCGAAGGAGGTGCCGGCCATGTACATGAAGGCGGCCGGCTGCGCGCCCAGGAGCATTTCCGACATGGCCCACTTCAGTGCTGCGGGGACGGGGACGCCGCCGATCTCCTCACGCTGGCCGGTGAACTGCCATCCGCCTTCCTGGAAGGCCGCCACGGCCTTCTTGAAGCCCTCGGGGATCGAGACCGAGTGGGTCTCGGGGTCGAAGACCGGCGGGTTGCGGTCGGTGTTGGCGAACGGCTCGGCCAGCGGGCCCTCCGACAGGGCCTTGACCTCGCGGAGCATGTCGTTGACGGTGTCGCGGTCGAGGTCGGCGTACTCGCCTTCGCCGAGGACCTTCTCCAGCTCGAAGAGCTCGAACAGGTTGAACTGGAGGTCACGCAGGTTGGACTTGTAGTGGCCCATGGTGGTGCATTCCTTATTTCTTCTCGGGCTGTGGTCCGTCACGGCCCAGGGGGACTGTCGGCGGATCCGGGAGGATGCCGTCGTGGGGGTTGCGGCCGTACCGTCGAGCTAAGTTACTCGCCGGTAACTAGATCAGAATACTCCTTCCGCCCAGGTCGGACAACTGGAAGCCAACTATCGGTTCTCCCTCAGATATGCGAGGTCGTCGGGGATGCCGGGGCCGGGGGTCTCGAGCACCACCGGGGCGTCGGCGGCGTCGATGACGGCAACCAGAACCGCGGGGTCGATATGGCCGTCGGCGAGGTTCGCATGCCGGTCGCGGCCGGAGTCGAACTCGTCTCGCGAGTTGTTCAGGTGCACCAGGTCGATGCGTCCGGTGATGGCCCGGATGCGCTCGACGATCCCGACCAGGTCCTCGCCGCCCGCCCAGGCATGGCAGGTGTCCAGGCAGAAACCGGCCTGCTCGAAATCGCCCACCGCGTCCCACAGCCGCTCGATCGACTCGAGCGTGCGAGCCATCGCGTGATCGCCCCCGGCGGTGTTCTCGATGAAGATCGGGACGCCGAACCCGCCCTTGTCCTCTTGGCGCTCGAAGAGCTTGCGCCAGTTCTCGAAGCCGAGCGCGGCATCCTCACCGTCGCGCAAGTGTCCGCCGTGCACGACGAGGCCGATCGCACCCAACTCGGCGGCGGCGACGGCCTGCTGTTCGACGGCTTTGCGCGAGGGCATCCGCAACCGGTTGTTGAGGCTGGCGACGTTGATCTGATAGCTGGAGTGGACGACGACGTCGATGGGCGACGCGGCGATCGCGGCGGCATCGGCGCGGGGCTCGGGCTTCTTCCACCCTTGCGGGTCGGTGACGAACATCTGGAAGACGTCGATCCCCAGGTCCTCTGCCGTGGCCAGCGGGTCGTCGTCTTCGCGCAGGTGGGCTCCGATTTTCATGGCTCTAGGTTATTCGGCCGGGCCGTCGCGGCGGCGCGGGCGTCGACGGTCGGCTCACCACTTGGCGTCGACGTTCTCGCCGACCTCGAACTCGGTCTCCACCGACATCGGCACACCGGGCGCAATCAGCAGGCTGCACGGCGTCGGGCTGTCGGGGTAGAGCGTGAACCACTGGTGGTCGGCCCCGTTGCCGTACACCGACTCGAGCACGCGCTGCAGACGTGCCTCGCCCTCGCGGTTGAGGATGTATTTACCGCCGCCGTAATGCAGGAACCGATTCGGCATGGGGGCCTCCGACAGTCATGGTGATTTGGATCACCATGTTAGTCGGGGGCGACTCACGGACGCCGGAGGTTCACCCGCATCAAATAGACCTGGTAACCGTGCCAGATCGAATACGTGAAGAACATCGTCGGGCCGTCCAACGACCACGGGTGGATGAACGGTGCGTAGCCGCCGATCGGGTCGTTGCCGGGCACGATGTTGTGGCCGGCGGTCCATGGCCCCTCGGGGTTCGGGGACGTGCGCATCGTCGCGCCGTCGCGCGTGGCGAGGGAGACGTAGCGGCCCAAATACCGGTTGTAGGCGACCGACAGCTCGCCGGTCGGCGCGCTCATGATCGGCGTCGCGGCCGACGGTGCGTTCTTCACCCAGCGGGTCACCGACCAGTATTCGTACGCGCCGAGATCTTCGATCTTCTTCTCCGGCACACGTGCGAGGTACACCGCGCCGTAGCGGCCGCTCGGCGTACCGTAGACGTATACGAAGCCGCGGTCCTTCATCATGGCGACTTGCTGGAACTTGCGGTTGCCCTTGTAGTTGGGGCGGTACGCGGTGATGCGCGGGAAGGTCTCGCCGTTGTTGCCCGAGACGGCCAGCGCGCCGTAGCGCGTCTGCCACCGGCCTGCGTCGCCCCACAGGTTGACTGCCTGGATTCCCATGTACTGCTTGCCGTTGACCGAGATGCCGCCTGTCGGGACGATGGTGATCTCGCGGTGCGTCGGCTTGATCAGGCGCTTGGCGTAGCCCATGCCACCGGCGTGGCCGGTGAAGGTCATGCCGTTGTAGAGGTCGCGGTCCCGGCTGCGCAGCAATACGTTGGAGCGGATGTGGAAGAGCTGGCCGTGCAGGATCGACCACCCGTCGAACGACTGGGTGTCACCGAACGCGGCGAGGACCTCGTTCTGCCCGTTGTCCCAGAGGATGCCCAGGTCGGTTCCGAGGATGTTGTATTTCCCGAGCGTGTCGTTCATGGCGCCGGGCCCGGTGAGTCGGGCCACCATGCTGCCACGTCCGGCGACATACGCATCGGCCTCGGGTGCGGTCGCGGTGGCGAGGGCGGCGGCGGTGATCGCCGCTGCACCGAGGGCAATCCCCTTCACGCCGAGTCGAAGCGAAAACATGGTGAGCAGGGTACCAGGCCAGGGCCGTCGGAGTCAGATCGGAGGACGGCCCCGCAGGCCGCCATCACAACTGGCGCAGGCGGTCTGAGGGCTTTACGACGGTGAAGTCGATCTCTGATTGTGCATTGTTGACGGCGGTGCAGATCGCAGTCCCGATTGGACCTTCGGCGTCGTAGAGGATGGTCTCGCTCACCGAGATCCCGGCGTCCTCGACGTGGAAATCGGAGTCGACGCCGACGCGGCGGCTACGGGGCAGTCGTGCCAATGCGACGGTGAGGTCGCAGTTGATCAACGCGATGCCCTCGGTGCCCCAGTTGCCCATCAGGCTGGTCGACTCGGCGCTGACGACAGCGCGCTGGAACGGTGTCGGGGTCTCGCCCGCGACGGCGGGCAGCGCGTTGCACCAGTAGCTCTTGCGGCCGGCGACCTGCCCTGAGCCGATGTCACGGGTCCACGGGACGGCAGGCGATTCCGTACCGTCGGCGGTCGTCGACGCCTCGGCGGTGAATCGGGGGTAATAGTCGTCATCGGGGGCATCGGGTGGATTGAACGTCGAGGGCCCCCGCGTCCACCGCTCCCCGCGCGGTTTGACCGACTCCTTGAGGAACACGGTGGTCGCCGACGCGACGGTCACCGGCTCGTCGTCGGGTTCGGCGCGCTGCACGACGTCGACCTGGACCACGCGCACCCGCTGGCCGTCGCGGCGCATCGTGGTCGTCGTGGTCGTCGGGATCTCTCGGGCCGCGCGGAAGAGGTCGATCGTGAACCGCACCGGGCGAAAGCCATCCCGGCCGCCGGCGAGCTCGGCGCTGCGCGCGGCCAATGCGCAAGTGGCCGGGCCGGTCAACGTGGCCTTGGCCCACATGCTGCGCGCGACGGGGGTGGGGTGGAACCAGCCGTCGGCTTCGGTGAAGAACGCGAGATTCGCCATGAGTACTTACTACACGGAGGGGGGTGGAATCAGAGAGAGAACAACTCCGGCTTTTGCGCGCCGAGCCATCCGGACGTGGGCTAGCCTGTTCACATGACAATTGCTGATATTGAACGCCAAATTCCAGACAAGGCGATTGGTGCTGTTAGGAACACCTACATCTTCGCCGCCCTGGCTGGAATCGTCCTCGGAATCATCCTGCTGGTGTGGCCGGCCGCCACGATCGACGTCGCGGGCATCCTGCTCGGTCTCGGCTTGATCGCCTCGGGCCTGTTCCGGCTGTACGAGTCGTTTGCGGCCACCTTCCTTTCCGGCGGCTACCGGTTCGCTCTGGCGCTCCTCGGCTTGCTGATCATCTGGGCCGGCGGCGTCGTGCTGTTCAGCCCGGACAACCGCGTCTGGTTCCTCGCGGTGTTCATCGGCATCGGCTGGATCTTCCAGGGCTTCGGTTACTTCTTCGGCCCGACCACCGGCTCGCGCCACGCTTCGAAGATCTGGGCGATCATCTCGGGTCTGATCTCGATCGCCGCGGGCATCATCATGCTGGTGTGGCCGGCCCTGGGTCTGGCGACCTTCGTGTGGGTCGCCGGCATCCTGCTGATCGTCGTCAGCGTCGCGTCGCTGTTCAGCCTTCCGAAGAAGGCCTAATCACTGCGCCGGAATGATCCGGCGCGAGAACTACGAAACCGGCGCCAATCCGTCCACAGTGAGTGACGGGTTGGCGTCGGTTTCGTTTTCGAGCTCGGCGATCGTCGTCAGCAGGTCGAGGCCGTGCCGCAGCGGCTGGGCGAACTCTGCGGGGTCGACCTCAGCGCGCAACGTCGCCGGAGCGCCCAGAAGTCGTCGGGCGGCCACCGGATCGGACTCCCACAGGGCGTCCGCGGTTTGCAGATAGACCGCGACGGCGCGTCGATACTCGCGCAAGTTCAGCAGCGCCCACGCCCACCGCTTGGCGACGTCCACGGTGTCTGACTCCGCCCGCCCGTGGGTGCGCACATACTTCCCGTGCAGTTCGGTGCAGAGGCCGACGCAGTCGGGCCAGCGGGCGAGCTCGTATGCGCAACGAATGCAGTCGTGGAGGTTGCGCAGATAGCTGGGGGAGTACGGGCCTTCCCGTCGTGCGCGGATCTCGGCCAACACGGAGAACTCCGCGAGCGCGCGGAGGTACTCCCCGTCGACGTAGAGCGACTTCGCCTCGGCCTGCATCTCATCGAGCATGCGCCGCCTCCGATCCATATGTGATCTGCATCATACCGCCGAGGTGGGCCACAATGTGGGGGTGACGAACCGCGCCCGCCTGCAGCGATTCGCGTGGTTGAGCATCGGCGCCGCGATCGCCACCATCGCCCTCAAGACCGGGGCGTGGTGGGTCACCGGTTCGGTGGGCCTGCTCTCAGACGCGGCCGAGTCGGTCGTCAACCTCGTTGCGGCGGTCGTCGCTCTCATCGCACTGCGCGTCGCGGCGCGGCCCGCCGACGACAACCACAACTTCGGACACGCCAAGGCCGAGTACTTCTCCGCGGGCGTCGAGGGGGCGATGATCTTCGTCGCCGCGGCGGTGATCCTGGTCGCGGCGGTCGAGCGGTTGCTCCATCCGCGGCCGTTGGAATCGCTCGGCGTCGGCGTACTGATCTCGGTGGTGGCCGCAGCGCTCAACGGGGCCGTGGCGCTGATTCTGATCCGGGCCGGGCGGCAGTACCGGTCGATCACGCTGACCGCCGACGGGAAACATCTGCTGACGGATCTGGTGACCACCGTCGGCGTCGTCGTGGGGATCATCGTCGTCGCCGTGACCGGGTGGGAGCGGCTAGACCCCGTCATCGCCATTGCCGTGGCCATCAACATCTTGTTCGTCGGGTACCGGCTGGTCGTCGAGTCGACGTCGGGGCTGATGGATGCGGTGCTACCCGCCGCGGAGGTTGCGGAGATCGACGGTGTGCTTGACGGATTCCGATCCGACGACGTCGAGTTCCATGATGTGCGCACACGCGAGAGCGGTCACCTGCGCTTCGTCCAGATGCACATGCTGGTGCCCGGCCGGTGGTCAGTGCAGGAGGGCCACGACCTGGCCGAGGCGGTGGAGGGCCGTCTGGACGAGGCTGTTGAGGATCTGGTGGTGACTATCCACATCGAGCCGCTCGAGGATCCCCGGTCCTATGAGGCCCATCGCCGCCCCTGACCCGCGAGTGGGCCCAGAAATCCCGCGAGTGGGTCGTCCCGCGTCGCCGAGTGGGTCGTCCGAGGTCGCCGAGTGGGTCGTCCCGGGTCGCCGAGTGGGTCGTCCGAGGTCGCCGAGTGGGTCCTAAGGCGTCGCGCTCTTGAGGAGCTCGGTGATCGCCGCGTCGATCTTGTCACGGTCGGCATAGTGCGAGGCCAACACCGTGGCGGTCTCCTCGTCGTCGAAAAGCGCCAGCAGTAGATGTTCGGTTCCGACGTAGTTGTGGCCCCGGTCGAGGGCGATGGCGAGGGTATTTTCGAGGACCTTCTTGGATCCGTCCGAATAGGGGATCATGGTGCGTGCGTCCGCCGACAGTGTGGCTTCCGTCGGACTCGGATCACCGAGAACCTTGCGCAGCCCGTCGATATCGGCGCCGGTTTGTTTGAGTGCGACGACGGCGAGGGACTGGTCGTCGGGCACGAGGTGGCGGGCGAGCAGTATGGGCGTGATGCTCTCGGCTTGGCTGCGCACCGCGTCGTCGTGTGCGTGGACGAGCACGTTGCGGGCGCGCGGGGTGAAGCGTGCGAACGGATCCCCGTCGGCCTTCGCGGTGAAGCGCTTCTGTACTGCCTGCTTGGTGACCCCCATGCTCGCGCCGATGGCACTCCAGGGCTGGCCGGCGCGGCGGGCCTGGTCGACGAAGTGTCCGATCAACGAGTCGCCGACGTCGCCGAGATGCTCGGAGACGGTCATCGCGGTTGACAGTTGGTCGAGTGGGTCATCGGTTGCACGACGAACCGCGGTGATCAAGTCGTCGAGGCGGACGTTCGATAGCTGTGCGGGTGTCTGCGCGTCGGTCATGCGTCAACTCTAGGTTGACGTTGGAATTGCGTCAACTATGGGTTGACGTCCGGTGGGGCCCAGTCGGCGACGGCGGACGGCCCAGTCGGCGACGGTGGACGGCCCGGTCGGCGACGGCGGACGGCCCAGTCGGCGGCGGGGGACGGCCCAGTCGGCGGGTGGCGAGGGCCACTCAGCGGTAAGGTCGGCCGAACGGCCATCGCATTCACGGGCTGTGAGAATGATCGGCAGCGGACCGGGGCGGAGGGGCGGACTTGATCGGGTATGTCGCGCGACGCGTCGGCACCTGGGCGGTGCTCGTCTTCGTCGCGGTCAACCTGACCTACTTCATCGCCACGGCGTTCCTGGATCCCCGCTCGAACTACGCCGTACGCAAACCACCCCTGCCGCCCGCCGTTGTCGACGCCGCGTTGAGCAGCTACAACCTCAATGACAAGACGCCGATCCTGGAGCGCTGGTGGACCTGGCTCACCGGGATCCTGCTGCACTGGGACTGGGGCTCAAGCCCTACCGGTGTCAGCGTCAACGGGCAGATCGCCTATCGCGCTGGGGTGTCGGCACAACTCGTCTTCGGTGCGACCGTTCTGGCGACGCTGCTCGGCGTCGGCCTCGGCGTCTACACCGCGATGCGCCAGTACCAGGTCCCCGACCGGATCCTGCAGGCTGTGTCCATCTTTCTCATCAACCTTCCCGTCGCCGTCATCGGGCTCGCCGTCGTGCTTATCGGCATCACGATCAATCAGAAGACCGGCCACTCGGTGGTGCTGGTGTCGGGCGCGCGCAGCATCGACGTCGAGGGCTTCTGGCCGACGATCGTCGACCGCGGCAAACACCTCATCCTCCCAACGATCACCCTCGTACTCGCCCAGTACGCCGAGCTGCACTTCCTGCAGCGCTCGCTGCTCCTCGATACCGTCGACGCGGACTTCGTGCGCACCGCCCGCGCGAAAGGCCTCACCCACGGCCAGGCGGTGCGCAAACATGCGTTGCGCACCGCGATCATCCCGGTCGCCGTCGGCGTCGCCTTCGCCATCCCCGCGATCTTCACCGGTGCGGTGATCACCGAGACCATCTTTGGTTGGGAGGGGATGGGCCGCTACTTCGTCACGTCGATCAGCACCAACGACATCCACGGCGCCGTCGCCGTCGCGGCCTTCGGTGCCCTGGCGACGGCGATTGGCGCAATCCTGGCCGATGTCGCAGTCGTCCTTCTCGACCCGAGAGTCCGGAGCAGCCGATGAAATCGCTGATGTGGCAGCGCTTCTCCCGACGACGATCCGCAGTCGTGGGACTCGTCCTGTTCCTGCTACTGGTCGCCTTCGCGATCTTCGGCGGCCTCTTCACCCGCTACAGCTACACCGACACCGACTTCCTGGCCATCGGTTTTCCGCCCGGGAGCGGCCACTGGTTCGGCACTAACGACGCCGGCAACGACCTCTACGCGCAGGTCGTCCACGGCCTGCAGCGGTCGCTGATCATCGCGCTCGCGGTGGCGGTTGGTACGACGATGATCGCGGCTATCGCCGGATCGCTGGCCGCCTTCTTCGGCGGCTGGGTGGAGAAGGCGACGATGGGTCTGATCTACCTGCTGCTAGTGGTGCCGAGCTTCCTCATCCTCGCGATGACGGCCAACGCCACCGGCGGCGACTGGCGGTGGATCATCGTGGCGCTCATCGTGTTCGGCTGGATGATGCTCGCCCGAGTGGTGTACTCCATGGCGCTGTCGATACGCGAGCGCGAGTTCGTCATCGCCGCCCGCTACATGGGGGAGCGGCCGTGGACGATCATCGCCCGCCACATCATCCCGAACATGTCGTCGCTGCTGGTCATCAACTTCGCGCTCGCGGTGGTCGGCACGGTCCTCACCGAGACGGGGCTTTCGTTCCTGGGGTTGGGCGTGAAGATCCCCGACGTGTCGCTGGGCTCGTTGCTGCAGTCCGGCGTCGGCACGATCGTCGCGTCGCCGTGGCTGTTCTACTTCCCCGCTGCGGTACTCACCCTGCTCACCTTGTCGATGACGCTGATGGCTGACGGTCTGCGTGACGCGCTGGACCCGAACGCCGCCAACCCGACCGTGACCGAACCGGTCGAGGTCGCCGGTGCCGAGCCCGGTGGTGGCCGATGAGTGAACCGTTGCTGGAGGTGGCCGACCTCCGAGTCGCATTCGGGTCCGAGGCCGGTCGGGTCGACGCGGTCAGCGGACTCGGGTTCACCGTCGGACGTGGGGAGACCGTTGCGATCGTCGGTGAATCGGGGTCGGGCAAATCTGCGTCGGCGCTGGCGATCATGGGCCTGTTGCCCGAGTCGGCGCTCGTCACGGGTTCGGCGCGGTTGAACGGCCGTGAGCTGATCGGCGTCGACGACGATGACCTCTCCGAGATCCGCGGCAACGAGATCGCGATGATCTTCCAGGACCCGCTGTCCTCGCTGACGCCGGTGTTCACCGTCGGCGCGCAGATCGTCGAGGCGCTGCAAGTGCACCGATCGATGGGCAAGGCGGCCGCGCGTGCGAGGGCCGTCGAACTGCTCGACGCGGTCGGCATCCCCGACCCGCATGTCCGCGCGAACTCCTACCCGCATCAGCTGTCAGGCGGGCAGCGCCAGCGCGTGATGATCGCCATGGCGATCGCCAATGAACCCGACCTGATCATCGCCGACGAGCCCACGACCGCCCTCGACGTGACCGTCGCCGCCCAGGTCCTCACCCTGCTGGCGACGCTGCAGCACGAGACCGACGCCGGGCTTGTGCTGATCACCCACGACTTCGGCGTGGTCGCCCGGCTCGCTGACGACGTGGTCGTCATGCACGGCGGTCGGGCGGTCGAGCATGCGCCGGTGGAGGAGGTGTTCGACCACCCGCAAGACCCCTACACGGTGCGGCTGCTAGATGCGGTTCCTCGGATCGACGGTCCGATGCGGGGTCTCGATACACTCCCCTCCTCCGTCGCGGAGCACTCGACCACCGGTTCGCCGGTGCTGTCGGTCACCGACCTCACCAAGACGTTCGCAGTCACGTCGCGCTTCCTGCGGCGGCGGACCGGCGAGGTCCAGGCCGTCAAGGGTGTCTCCTTCGACGTGGAAGCCGGGCAAACGCTGGCCATCGTCGGCGAATCCGGCAGCGGCAAGTCGACGACGTTGCACGAGATCATGGGCTTTAGTCAGCCGCCGGGTGTCGTGCGGTTGACGGGCGTGGATCCGTCGACCCTGCGGGGGCGAGCGGCGCGCGCCCTGCGGAAGCAGATTTCGATAGTCTTCCAGGACCCCGCGGGGGCGCTGGACCCGCGGATGACCGCCCGTGACGTCGTCGCCGAGCCGTTGCGCGTCGCGGGGCGCCCCCGCGACGAGGCGTATGCCCGCGTCGCTGAGCTTTTCGAGCAGGTCGGCCTCGACTCCGAATACGGTCAACGGTTCCCACGCGCCTTCTCCGGCGGGCAGCGCCAGCGCCTCGCGATCGCCCGTGCCCTGGCCACCGAGCCGGCAGTGATCGCCCTCGACGAGCCGCTGTCGGCACTTGACGTCTCCATCCAGGCCGACATCCTCGACCTCCTGATGCAGGTGCAGGCGGACACCGGTGTCGCGTATCTCCTCGTCGCCCACGACCTGGCTGTCGTGCGCCGCATCGCCCATCGGGTCGCGGTCATGAAGAGCGGCGAGATCGTCGAGATGGGCACCGTCGCCGACATCTTCGAACGTCCGGAGCACCCGTACACCCGGTCGCTGATCGCCGCTGTCCCGCCGCTCGATCCGCGTCGAGCCCGAGTCGAGGTGGGGACATGAGGTTTGCGATGAGAGGTGGAGACATGAGAGTTGTGTGCTTTGGCGTTGCCGTGCTGACAGCCTGCGCCTTGGTTGCCGGTTGTGGCCACGACTCGTCGTCGGGAACGTCGTTCGAGCCGGGCAAGGCGCAGCTGAACCCTCAGCCGCGGGAGAACCTGCGCGACGGAGGAACGCTGACCACGTCGACGGAGCTGGTGTCGCCGCAGTGGAACCCGTTCCACGCAGATGGCACCACCTACACGTTGGACCAGTGGCGCTGGTACAACCCGGTGCTCGCCTTCTTCACCCCCGAGGGCGTGTACTCGTTCAATCGTGACTATCTAACAGATGTCAAGAAGACCACCGAGGACGGCAAGACGGTGGTCACCTACTCGATCAATCCCCGGGCGACTTACAACGACGGCACGCCCATCGACTGGCGGTCCTTCGAGAACACGTGGAAGTGCAATCGTGGTACCGATCCGGCGTTCATCGTCAACAGCAGCGATGGCTATGACCAGATCGAATCGGTGACACGCGGTACCGACGACAAGCAGGCGGTGGTGCGGTTCCGCGGAATTTGGGCCTGGCCGGACATGTTGTTCAACCAGCTCATGCACCCGAGAATCGCCAGCGCTGAGGACTTCAACCGTTCCTACATCCAGAACCCGCGTGCAGAGCTTGGTGCCGGGCCGTACACAGTCGCGTCTTACGACCGCAACGCGGGGACCGTCGTCTTCAAGCGCAACCCCAAGTGGTGGGGTAAACCGGGCAAGCTCGACCGCCGGGTGTTCCGGCAGATGGCGCCGCAGGCCGCGGTCAATGCGTTCCGCAACGGTGAACTCGACGCCGTCGACGTGGACAAGAAGGACCTGAAGGCTCAAGTGGGCTCGAGGCCGGGAATCGACCTGCGCGTGTCGGTAAGGCCCGTGGCCACGTACATGGTGGTCAACCTCGACGCCCCGGGGCTGCGCGACCCGCGGGTCCGGCAGGCCCTGCTGGCCGGGATCGACCGGAAGACCTTGGCGCGGATCCGCTTCACCGGCCTGGGCTACACCGAGGAACTGCCCGGCTCGTTCCTGCTGCTCCCGTTCCAGCCCGGTTACCGCGATAACGTCGGATCGACGATCACCTACGACCAGGGTCGGGCGCGACGCCTGCTCGATGAGGCGGGCTGGGTCGGTGACGGCATCCGACACCGCGCCGACCGCTCCGACCAGCGGTTGGTGTTGAACCTGCCCGTCGTGGGTGAGGATGCCATGAGGCAGACCATCGCCCGGGCGATACAGTCGATGCTGCGCCAGATCGGCGTCGATGTGGTGATCAAAGTCCGGCCAGACGCCGACTTGGCAGCCGTGGTCAACCACAAGGAGTTCGATATCTTCACCTTGGGCTTCGGTTGGACCGATCCGTTCGGCGTCGCCTATCTGTGCCAGTTCTGGTGCACGAACTCGCCGATGAACGGGGCGGGAGCCGGAACTCCTGCGCTCGATGCACAGATCCACGGTGTGCAGCAGATCCCCGAACCGGCCGCGCAGATCGTGGCGGCAAACGACGTCGAGGCGAAGGCATTCGGGCAGTTCTCCGACCTGCCGCTCTTCGACGGCCCGACGATAGTCGCGGCTAAGCGCGGACTGGCCAACTACGGTGCCGGCATGTTCTACGTCGGACCCGTCGAAGACATCGGCTGGGAGAAGTAGGACCATTGCGGTTGCATCGTCATGGTGTCGCGATCGACCCCTCGCCCGACTCGATTCGAGTCGGGGACACGAGGTGGGTGGGACGTGAGGGGCGGGATATGCGCATCGCACGCCTGGCCGTCGTCGCACTCGCAGTCGTCGCACTGGTCACCGGGTGCGGCGTCGACATGTCGGCCGGCAACTCTTTCGAACCGGGCCAGGCCCAACTGAACCCGCAGCCTCGGGAGAACCTGCGCGACGGTGGCACCCTGACGACGGCCCTGACCGAGGTCTCCCCGCAGTGGAACACGTTCCAGGCCGACGGCACGGGCTACTCGTTGATGATGTGGCGTTGGTACAACCCCGTGCTCGCCTTCTTCACCCCCGACGGCGTGTACTCCTTCAACCGCGACTACCTCACCGACGTGCACAAGGCGGTCGACGGCGGTCAGACGGTGGTCACTTACACGATCAACCCGCGCGCGACCTACAACGACGGCACGCCCATCGACTGGCGGGCCTTCGAGAACACCTGGCGGCTCAATCGAGGGACCGATCCGAACTACATCGCGAGTAGCACCGACGGCTACGACCAGATTGAATCGGTGACGCGCGGTGTCGACGACAAGCAGGCGGTCGTGCGGTTCCGCGGGATCTGGGCGTGGCCCGACGGGCTGTTCAACACACTGCTGCACCCGAAGATCGCGACGCACGAGGACTTCAACCGCTCCTACATCCAGAACCCGCGTCCAGAACTCGGAGCCGGGCCGTACACGCTCGCGTCCTACGACCGAAACGCCGGGATCGTCGTCTTCGAGCGCAACCCCAAGTGGTGGGGCAAGCGGGGCAAGCTGGACCGCCGGGTGTTCCGCCAGATGGAGCCACAGGCGGGGCTCAACGCGTTCCGCAACGGCGAACTCGACGCGACCGGCGTGGGTAGCAAGGATTCACGGGCGCAGGTTGCCACGATGCCCGATATCGACGTCCGAGTGTCGTCGACCCCTTCGACGACCCTGCTGGTCCTCAATCTCGCGACACCCATCCTGCGCGACATCCGGGTGCGCGAGGCGATTTTCCGCGGCCTCGACCGCGCTACCTTGGCGCGCATCCGCTTCACCGGCCTGGGCTACAGCGAGGATCCGCCGGGGTCATTCCTGTTGTACCCGTTCCAGCCGAGGTATCGAGACAACTTGGGCGGGGTCGGGGCCTATGACCAGAACCGGGCACGACAACTCCTCGACGAAGCCGGGTGGCGCGCCGACTCGTCGGGCGTTCGGCGACGCGCCGGCCAGCAGTTGTCGCTGACCATGCCCATCCTGGGCGACGATGCGACGACCACCAACCTGGCCCGGGCGATGCAGGCGATGCTTCGCGAGATCGGCGTCGACATGACGATCACGGTGCGGGCCTCCGCCGACTTCTCCAAGGTGTATATCGGCAGGGAGTTCGACCTGTTCTCGATGAGCTACTCGTCGTCGGATCCCTTCGGCATGGCATATCTGTGCCAAATCTGGTGCGCCAATTCTCAGTTGAACCGGTCTGGTGCGGGGACCCCGGAACTCGACGCTCAGATTCGGCGGGTTCAGCAGATCGCTGACCCTGCCGAACAGATCCGGGTGGGCAACGACGTTGAGGCCCAGGCCTTCCGGCAGTTCTCCAACTTGCCGCTATTCAACGGCCCGACGATGGTTGCGGTGAAGAAGCGTCTGGCCAATTACGGTGCCGGCATGTTCTACGTCGGCCCCGTCGAGGACATCGGCTGGGAGAAGTAGGACCCGAATACGGTTGGACAAGCGTCCAACAACTGGGCCGTTGGCCCGCGCTGCCAGGCAGGGCGACCTATCATTCATGCATGCCCGCCGACTGGCCGATCGTGGAGCGCGCCAACGAGTTCCAGATGATTCGTGATGCGTTGGTCGGCAATGGCGAGGCCTGCGGCATCATCCTGACCGGCGATGCCGGCGTCGGCAAGACGACGTTGGCCCGCCTGGTCACCGCCGAACTCGGCGGTGCGCGGTGGGTGGCCGGTACCGAATCGGCGCGATCGATCCCGTTGGGAGTGTTCGCGCACCTGGTCGGTCCGTCGGCCAGTTCCGATCCCGTCGCCTACCTCTCTGCGGCCCGCCAATCGCTGCTTTCCGACGGTCAGACCATCATCGGAGTTGATGACGCGCACCTGCTCGACGAGTTGTCGGCCACGTTGCTGCATCAGTTGGCGATCGACCGTGCTGTGCATATCGTTGCGACGGTTCGCAGCGGTGAGACCGTGCCCGATGCGGTGACGTCGTTGTGGAAAGACCGCCACCTGTTGCGGCTGACGCTGGCCCCGTTCACCAAGGAGCAGAGCGTCGAACTCGTCGAGTCCGTCCTCGGCGGTCGGCTGGAGGGTTTGTCAGCCGATCTGATGTGGGACGCGTCGGGCGGCAACGCGCTGTTCCTGCGCCACCTCGTCGACGGGGCGATCGAGGCGGGCACCCTGCGTGAGTCGAAGGGTGTCTGGCAGTTGCGCGGCCGCACAGCCATCACGTCGGAACTAGCCTCTTTGCTCGAGGGACGCATCGACCGGCTCGACGACGAGGTGCTCGCGGTGCTGGAGTACCTGAGTCTGTGCGAGCCCGCATCGTTGGACGTACTGGTCGAGTTGACCGGCGAGTCAGCCGTGGAGCGCGCGGAGGCCCTCGACCTGGTCGGCATTGCACGCCAGGGATCGGTGCTGGGCGTGCGCTACACCCACCCGTTGTTCGGGGAGGTCATCCGCCGCCGGCTCGGCTCGCTCAAGGCCCGTCGGCTGCGCGGCAAGCTCGTCTCGGTCCTGCAGGCGCAAGGCGCCGATTCGGCCGCCGACCGCATCCTCATCGCGGATCTGGGACTCGACAGCGACGTGACGATCTCCGCCAACGACCTGGCTGCGGCCGCTCGCGAGGCGCTCACCCTGGCGAATATCCCGATGGCGCAGCGTTTCGCCCAGGCGGCGGTCGAGGCGGGCGGCGGGCTCGGTGCGGTCGAGCCACTGGCGCGTGCGCTGATGTGGCAAGGCCGGGCCGACGACGCGGAGAAGGCCCTCGCCGAGTTCGACCCGGATGATTTCGACCAGATCGAGCTCGTCCGTTGGGGGCTGTTGCGGATCGGCAACCTGTTCTGGGCGATGGGCGACGCCCAGCGGGCGGCCGACGTGCTCGACTTGGTCGCCGGCCGCGTGACCGAGCCCTGGCTGGCGCTGATCGTCAAGGGCCTCACCTCGGCGATGGCGCTGTTCACCAACCGTCTCGATGAGGCGATCGCCCTATCCGACGAGGTGCTCGCCGACCCGGCGGCCACGCCGTGGGCGGTCGAATGGGCGGTGTTCGGCGGCAGTCTGTCGCGGGCGTTGGTCGGGCGGGGTGACGAGGTCGCCGCACTGGCCGCGAAGGCCCGCGACGCCGAGCGGGTCACCGACGGCTTGCTGCGGTTTCCCGCCGGATTCGGTGAGATCCTCGCACTGACCTTGCCAGGACACCTCGACGACGCGGAGAAGGCGGCGCAGCGCTATCTCGACTTCTCCTCGGCCGGGCACTATCTGGGGTGGGCGCTCTCGGGGATCCACGCCGCGGAGGTCTCCGTCATGCGGGGCGACTTGCCCATCGCGGTGGCGCGCTTGGATCAGACGCTGGCCGCCCTCGGGGAGGGTGGGGCGGCTGCTTCGTGGAGCTACCCCGCATTCATCCTGCGGGTCATGGCACTGTCCGCTCTGGGGCGGGGTGAGGACGCCCGGGTCGCGTTGGACACGGCGCGCGCCACCTATGACGAGCACGTCGCGGTGTTCGGTCCGAGTCTCGCCATTGCCGTCGCGTTGCAGGCGGCGGGCGAGGGGATGTTCAGCCGTGCCGCGGACTTGGCGGTGGAGGCGGCGAGTACTGCCGCCGCGAGTGGCCAAATAGCGATCGAGGGCGAGGCGTGGCATCTTGCGGCTCGGTTCGGGTACACCTCCCCGTCGTCGGTGGAGCGGTTGGCCGAGCTAGCCGAGCAGCTCGACGGCCCGCTCATCGGGGTGTACGCACGGCATGCGCGCGCGGTTGCCGACGCTGATGCTGGCGCCCTCGATGCGGTGTGCGACGAGTTCGAACAGCTCGGTTACAAGCTTGCCGCCGCAGATGCGTCAGCCCAGGCCAGTGTTGTGCACGCGGAGAACGGCGCCCGCGCGGCGTCGGTCGCCGCGGCGTCGCTGGCCAACCGGTTGGCCGCGCAGTGCGGCGGTGCGCGGACTCCGGCGCTGGTGACCGCGGCCCAGCCGCTGCCGCTGACGGCGCGTGAGCGCGAGATCGCCAACCTCGTAGCCGCCGGGTTGAGCAACAAGGAGATCGCCGACCGGCTGTACGTGTCCGTGCGCACGGTCGAGGGACATGTCTACCGGACGTGCGCCAAGCTCGACGTCGCCGATCGCGTGGAGATCGCCGAACTCATCCGCGGCGGTCACTGAACCAGCGGGGCCGAGGGTGTGGGGTGGGCTCGATCTGAGGTAGGCGCTTGCAGGCCGGTTGTGAGTTTTCACAACCGGCCTGCGGGTCTTGTTTGGTTGGCGGCCCCATCGCCGCCATGACGGTGTGGGGCGGTTACTAGCGGTAGCGGCGCCACACGGGGCGTGGGGTCGCTAGTGGGCCGAACGGGTTGGTGCGGCGGGACCGGTCGGTGGCGGTGGGTTTGGTGAGGGTGGCTTGGGTGTTGCGGCGGATGTACATGGGGTCTCCTTGTGCCGAGCTCGTGAGTGCAGTCACACGCTCAAAGCTTGATTATGAACCTAATCATGAGCGTCAATCAATCAAACTTGGTCGATGTGGGTCGTGACTATTTTGCCAAACTGGTAGAATTGTCCGAATTACCGCACGTTCCGGTGCCTATATCGACGGTATTGTCCGGATCTTGCACCGGGCTCTCTCGGTTTGCGTCGGGTCACCACACCACACACCAGGCCTTCCTTGTCGAGTCGACGGCAAATGAAGTCTTGCGGCTGGTCTAACGGATTTGGCCTCTTCCCAGCGCCGGCACCACAGTTGCGGCGCTGGCGCTGGGGGCCGAGATTAACGCCAGCGGCGCCACACGCGACGCGGGGTGGCCAGAAATGCCAGCGGCGCCACACGCGGCGTGGGGCGGCCGGGTGCGGTCGGCTTGGTGAGGGTGGCTTGGGTGTTGCGGCGGATGTACATGCGGGTTGGTCTCCTTGTTGGTGCTAATGATGAGTGGTCGCACTCTCAGTGGATTATGGTCCCTATTGTGGGCGTTAGTCCATAGAGCGTTTGTCAGAAAATATTCGTAAATGGAGATGTGCAGAAGTTCGTCGGTATTGCCTGAATTTGGGTCTAGCCTTGGAGTATTGCGTGATCTGGAACGCGCTGGCTCGTCCCCGGCCGTTGACGTTTGGGGCTAATCGGCCATTTGCGGCGTATCCGATATTGGCGGTTACTGAGATTGACGACAACATTGATGGAATGTAAGAGTTTCGGCAAATCGCGGTTCTGTCGCCTGCCACATGGAAGCCGCGGGGATGCTGGTGAAGCCGCGCCGTCGAAGCTGCTGTGGTGGTGTCAGACGAGAACCGGTGATCAGTGGATTTGGGGACAGCTATGACGGAGCGCATCAAACGCGCTGCGATTATGGCCACAGTCGCCTGTGCTGTGGTGGCTGTGCCGTTGGTATTGAGGCCGTCGGCAGCCATGGCGGATGTACAGGTGAATCTTCCCGCGCTGAAGCAGGTCAAGAAGATGGGCGATGGCACAGTGGTCACGGTGGCGCGATCGGGTGAACGGGCCACTATCAATCCGTCCATGGGCGGCACGCCGTTGCACCGCAACGTGTGGGTGTCTGCCAAGTACCGCGTCGACGTCTCTAAGATGCCCCGCGAGATCGCGATCCAGGCGGGGTATGTCGTGGGCTGCCAGGTCGATTTCCGGGGCGGCACTATGGGCGGCAGTGCGGGTGCGTTAGGGATCAGCGACGGCTTCGGTGACGAGGGTGATCTCGGTGCGGGCGGCACTGGCACGCTGACGATAGGCCCAGGGCAACAGCAGGCGTACTACATCAACGATGTGGAGGGCGCTGATGACTTTCGTGTCGGGAGACATGATTCGTACGTGTCGTATACCGACACCAAGTCGGCCCGGCTGAGCTACGTCAACTCCCAGATCGGCCTACGAGGCTGTGTTGGCTACGCCCAGGCCCGTTCCAGGCTGGTGGTGGCGGTCGAGACTGAATACGCCGTTGAGATGATGAATTTCTACGGTCGGCCCTTCTCGTTGGGCTGAACCCGCGGGACTACCGCGCGAGCTTCTCGTCGAGCCAGTCGAACATCCGCTCATCGGTCAGCGCGCGTGCCATCGGTTGGCAATGCCAGTCCGCCCCCTCTGCGGTGGTGAATCGGGCGAGGGTGGCGATGCCGTCGCGGCACATCGCCGCTAGAGCTTGCGACTGGCCGGGCCAGAACTGCTCGTGGTCGGGGTCGGTGATCAGCAGCGGGGTGACGATCTGCTCGGCGATCGCGGGGGTGATCGTGTAGGGGACGAGCGCTTGCATCGTGTCGTAGAAGCTCCCGTGCGGATATGGCCGCGCCCGCCAGTCCCACATGCGCCTGGTGGCGGGGGAGAACTTCATCCCCAAACTGATCTCCCGATTGAACAACTCCGCCCGGCCCTTGTCGAGTGCGTCGATGAGCGGCTTGGGGAAGAACTTCAACCACGAGGTGCGCACCTCGACGACACCGGGATCGGCGACCGCGGCGGCGTAGCGGTGCTCAAAGGCGAGTGAGCGCGGGACCCAATAGCCGGCCTGACTGATGCCGTAGAGCGCGAGCTTGGCAGCGTCGACGCCGGGCAGCTTCAGCACGTAGTCGGTGACCGGCCGCAACACCGCCTCCCAGTCGGGGCGGAATCCGATACCGCGCTCGAACAGCATGGACTGCTGGCCGGGACCGTCGTAGAGGACGACGCCGTAGCCGCGGCGCAGCGCCCCGAACGCCGCGGCGCACCACAGTGCCGACACCGAGCCGTCGCTCCCGTTGATCGTCACCAGGGTCGCACCGGTATGCCCCGTTTTGGGTGTCAGGTACCAGCCGGGCAGGGTTGTGTCCTCGTAGGGGATTTCGAGGCGCTGCGCCGTGAAGTCGCCGTGGTCGAGGAACTTCTCGAAGGCCGCGCGGTGCTCGGCAAAGATCGGCATGCGCTGCTCGTCGTCGGCGAAGCCGTCGAGCCCGTCGAAGGCCTGGGAAAGGTAGTTCGACGCGCGCAGGTAGGCCGACGCGGCGCTGACGCGGTGCCCCGCCGCGCTGCTGGCGTCTCCGGCCTCGACGAGGCGGCGGCCAAGGGCCAGCCACGCGTTGGACCAGTCGAGGTCGTGTTCTTCGGGGCAGTTGGCAATGGTCGCGAGCACCTCACCGGCATCGGCGCCGCCCGATGCGCAGTACCCCAGCAGGAGCCGAACCGCGAAGTCGCGCCCCTCGTCGACGTAGAAGCCGTTGGTGAAGGCGGTGTGGTGGGCGTGGTTGCGGGGCATTCTCGTCTCCTGGCGTCGTGTGGTCTTGAGTCTGCCTCATTTCGCCGAATGCGGGCCGGGTCTCGGTGCACGCCGATGGATCTGTGCCACGATGACGGCATGGGAGGAAGTGGCACCGTCACGTCGACGCCGTTGGATTCCAGTTCGCTGCTCTGGCGCTGGGCCGGGGATATGCGGATCGCGTTCACCGGCGGCACGGCGGGCCTGCTGCAGGTGATGGACCCCGCGATCGGCTACGCGCTGATCGAGCACTCCAACTTCTTCGCCGATCCCGTCGACCGGGTCTTCCGCTCGTTGCCGCCGATCCTGGGCACCGTCTATGACGACCCGGCCACAGGCACCGGAACGATGGTCCGGGACCTGCACCGCGACATCAAAGGCGTGCAGCCCGACGGCGTGCGCTACCACGCGCTGAACCCGACGACCTTCTGGTGGGCCCATGCCACCTTCCAGATGATGGTGGAGCAACTCGTCGACCGGTACTCGCATTACCGGCTCACTGACGCCGAGCGCGAGCAGCTGTATGCCGAGGGCGTGCAGTGGTATCGCCGGTACGGGATGACGGAGAGTGTGGTGCCGCCGGACCGGGCGGCGTTCGGTCGCGAGTGGGACAGGTACTGCGACGAGGTGCTCGCCCCGAACCCGGCGTCGGACCACCTGATGAAGGTCATCGAGAGCTGGACCATCCCGGACATGAGTGCATCGCCGCACCTACCGGTACCGCCTGCCCTGGCGCCGGGAGCACGGAAGTGGCTGCCCAAGGCGCCGGTGCGTGCTGCACTGGCCCCCGGCCTGCGGTTGAGCATCTACGGCGGGCTGCCGCCACAGGTGCGCGAGCGCTTCGGGATCCGGTGGACCCGCGTCGACGAGGCGGCGTACGCCGGACTGCAGCGGGTCATCCCGTTGACGTGGCCGTTGCAGCCGGTGCCCTGGCGCTGGCACTTGGCCAGCCACGCCGGTTGGAAGCGCGAACGCGGCAGGCTACCGCGACCCTGGTAGGGCTGCGTGGACCGCGTCGACGGCCCGCGCGAACGTCTTCACCCGGTGCCGGCCGACGTCGTAGCCGTTGCGGGCGAGCATCGAGTCGCGGAACTGCGGGTGCACCCGGGACGCCAGCGGTGTCCACCACGGCTTGTGGCTGCGCGGCAGGTCGGCAAGCAACCGGTCTGACGCGGTGGTGAACACCGGTGCCAATCGCAGGTAGTCGGGACGGAAGGCGCGCAGGTCGGCGTCGGGGTAGCGTGCGCGGTGCACGTCGGCCAGGGCGCGCGGCAGGTCGGCGTCGATGTGTGCGGACACCCCGTACAGCAGGCACTTCATCACCGGCACGTGGGGACGTTTGGGATCCCGCGACTCCGCTGTCGACCAGGCTTTCGCCCACGCCGGCTCCACGTCGCCGCCGGTGCGGTAGGCGGTGAGGTTGCGCTCGTAGTAGTCGTGGAAGACGGGGATCAGGGCGAGTACCCAGTCGGGGTGGTCCAGTGCCATAGCCCCCGACGACGAGGAGTCCTCCGCGCTGCTCGTCGACGACGAGTGGGCCGAGCCGCTCGCCGCGGAGATCATCTCTTCGGTGACGTACTGGTAGACGCGGGCGAACCACTGCTTGGGGTCGTCATCGGCGGCCAATTCGTCGGCCAGCACCCGTTGTGCCCGCAGCGATTCCTGGGCGTCGGCGAGCAGCACGTCGAACTCCGCGGAGCCGGGCGTGGCCAGGTCCGTCGGCGCGCTCGTCGTCGACGGGGAGTCGGCGGCTATCCCGGTGCCGGCCAGATCAACCATCAGGTCCATCGACTCTCCGACCTGCTTGCGGATCACCCGGCACAGCAGGTGCGACAGCGGCGCGGAGATCAGGCGCATCGACACCTGCCAGGTGACCTCGGTGCGATCGTCCCCGGTCGGCGTCAGCGACTGGACGCCCTGGTGGTCGAGCAGCAGCGGACCGCCGTCGTAGACGCGGTAGCGGAACTCCCGGGGCTCGTCGGCATACTCGACGACCTCGCGCAGCTTCCGCTTCCCGTCGGGCAACGTCACCATGCGCAGCGCACCGGCGGTGTCCGGGCGGTCGCCGGGACCGCCGTCGACGAGATCGATGCGCGCGGTGGACCACTTGTTCATCTGCTCGGGGTCGGTGAGCAGTCGCCAGGCGGTCTCGGCAGGGCAGTCGAGAACGCGGGTCAGCGTGAACCGCGCCGTCATGCGACGGTTTCCATCCGGTTCTCGTCGGCAGCGCGGTAGCGGGCCCCGACGGTCTTCGGGTCGGCCAGGTCGATGCCCAGGCGCCAGGTGACCAGCCGCAGTTCGCGGCGGGCGACGTCGCGCTCCGAACCGAGGAGCCCCATGGCGCGGGCCAGCTCCCGCGACCGAACGACCGGACGTGCGAGGTCGACGACGTGGTGAAGGGGAGAGGGGCGCAGCCCCATCGCCGAGGCGATGTCGGGGTCGACCCAGCGGGTGGACACCGCGGCGAACAGCGTGCGCAGGAAGGGGCGCGAAACCGTCTGCACGGCACCGTTGAGCGGTCCGGGCAGCCCGAGGTCGGCACGGAAACCGTCGTCGAGAAGAGCGCGGACCAGGGTCTTGGCGTCATCGTGGGGCCGCAGCGCGAACTCCTGGGAGATGCGCCAGGTGCGGCCGGCGTCGTCGTAGCTGGTCGGCAGCAGTCGGTCCTCCACGCCCATCACCCAGCCGACCCAGCGCCAGAGGTGGGTGATCGCCTCGAGGTCGGCGCGCGAGTAGTGGATGCCGAAGTCCTTGGCGATGCGCAGCGGCAGCGCCAGGAAACCGGCGGTGATGGTGAGTTGGGAGTACGTCTGGTTGATCGGCACGCCCCACACCGCGTCGTCCCACTCGTCGGAGGCGTGCAGGTGGTGGCGGACCATCGCGTGGACCAGGCGGATGCGCAGTGTTTCGACCCAGCCGCCGGCGCCGACGTCCATGAGCCCGGGGGCGGTGGCCAGGGTGACCCAGCGGGCGGTCGCCTGCACGCGGTCGAACGTCCCCTCGGTGAGCCGTCCCGTCGCGGCGAGCGGTCGGGTGAAGCCGCGGGCCTGGTAGCCGTAGATCAGCGACTGGTAGAGGGTGCTCGACTGCAACGACCCGAACCGCCACCACGCGTCGGCGCCGGCGCGGGCAAGAGCCGCGTCGAACCATGGAGGCGGGGTGCTGGTCCGCTCGAGGAAAGCGGCGAAGGCGGGCGCGGTGGCCTTCAGCTCTGCGTCGATCTCGGGCGGATCGTCGAGGGCCGACACGATGTCGTTCCACGAGTAGGTGCCGCCGGCATCATTCGGCCCGCTCACTCCGTTCCCGGCGCCGGAGAACAGCTCGTCAATCACGGCGTCGGCCAGCGGATCGCCGACGAGCAGCCCGTCGGCCATCGCGTCCACATGCTCGGGGTAGCGGTCCCGAACCGCGTCCCAGTTCTGGGCCCCGGTTATCGCGGCAGCCCTTGCGGCACTGACCTTTCCAGCCATAAAGACAGTGTGTCTTTTGTGTCTGTCGGCGTCAAGGAAGCGGGGCGTCGCCCGCTGGCGTGTCCATGCCGGAGAAACCGGACCAGATCAGCAGGAACAGATGGTCGACGACCTCGTCGCGACTGATGGTGCGCGTCGCCGACCACCATGTGATCGTCGACGAGATGGCGCCGACGAGGGCGTGCGCCCACGTCTGCGCCGGGCCCGGATCCAGGCCGCGCGACGTGAAGCCGCCGACGAGGATGCCGGTGAGCGTTCCGATGACCATGCCGTCGGCGGCCGGGGCCACGGGCAGGAGGTGGGCCGACAGCGCCCGTGCCAGCTCCGGTTCGTCCTCGAACCACGTGGCGAGGGTGCCGATCGCTGCGCGCGTCTGCTCCGCCGGGTCGTCGACCCCGCCGGCAATGGTGACGACTTGCTCGACGATGAGGCGCGCATGCCGATGGGCCAGCGCGTCGAGCAGGGCGTTGCGATCGGTGAAGGCCGCGTACACCGCCGAGCGGGTCAGGCCGGCCTGCGCGGCCACGTCGGCCAGCCCGACGTCGGGCCCGCTCGCGCGTATCGCCGACTCGGCGGCGTCGAGCAACTGCCGCCGTCGCTCCTGCGGGTCGACGCCGGGACCGGGCGGGCGGCCCCGCCGTCGTCGCTCACGAGCCTCCTGGATCATCGTCGCCCCAGGCTACCGGGGCATCACCGTCGGCGGAGCGGACCGGTCAGGTCGGTGCGCGGACCCGACTCATCGGGTCGGGCATGATGGGCGCATGGGCGACGCAGGGGCCAACGTCATCTTCATCCACTGGCACGACCTCGGTCGGCACCTGCCGTGTTACGGGGCACAGGGGGTGGTGAGCCCGGCGTTGGACCGGCTGGCCGCGCAGGGGATCCTGTTCACCGACGCGCACGCCACCGCGCCGCTGTGCTCGCCGGCGCGCGGATCCTTGTTCACCGGGCAGTACCCACACCGCAACGGCCTGATCGGCCTGGCCCACCACGGCTTCGCCTACCACCCCGGCGTGCAGACCCTGCCGTCGTTGCTGGCCGACGGCGGGTACCGGACGGTGTTGATCGGGATGCAGCACGAGAGCACCGATCCGACGACGCTGGGCTTCGACACCGTCGACGTGTCGGAGTCGCGGTGTGACTACGTCACCGATGAGGCGATCGGCTGGCTCGAGCGCGAGGGCGTGACCGACCAGCCGTTCTTCCTGACCGCCGGGTTCTTCGAGACGCATCGGCCCTATCCCGACGACGAATACGACCACGCAGATCCCAACGCGATCGGTGTTCCCGACTTCCTCCCCGACACCCCTGACGTGCGCGCGGACCTTGCCGGGCTGCACGGCTCCATCACCAAGGCCGATGCGGCGGTGGGCCGACTGCTCGACGCTGTGGCGCGCCTGGGATTGGACCGCAACACCTGGATCGTGTTCGCCACCGATCACGGTGTCGCGTTCCCGCGCGCGAAGTCCACGCTGTACGCGCCGGGCACGGGGATCGCGATGATCATCGCGCCGCCGCGCGATCGATCGGCCCTCGGTGGACGCGTCTACGACGGGCTGTTCTCCGGCGTCGACCTGGCGCCGACGCTGCTGGACCTGCTCGACCGGCCGATCCCCGTCGACGTCGACGGGGTTTCGCACGCGCCGGCGCTTACAGGTGCGGATGAGGACCCGGTCCGCACCGAGTTGTTCACCGAGAAGACCTACCACGACGCTTATGACCCCATCCGCGCCGTGCGCACCAAGGAGTTCAGCTACATCGAGAACTACGCGCCCCGCCCGGAGCTGGTGCTGCCGCTCGACATCGCCGACTCGGAGTCGGCGCGCTCTCTTGATCCGCAATCCACGATCGTCCCGCGAGCCCGCCACGAGCTCTACGACCTGCGTTTCGATCCGCGTGAGCAAAACAATCTGGCCCGCGACCCCGCCTACACCGAGACTGCGGCCGATCTCGCCGGGCGGTTGGCCCGCTGGCGCGTCGAGACCGGTGACGAGTTGCCCGAGGAGGCGGTGGGGACCGCTGTCGCCGAGCGTTTCATGCGCGAGTGGATGGTCCGCTCCAAGGTCATCGACCCAGGTGAAGAGCCATTGCCGTCGCGTCGGCCGCAGGGTGCGCGACGCGAGCTCGACGGCGAGCTCACCGTCGGAATCCCGTCTTCGTCGGGGACGGTCGGTACGGACGGGTGAACCTGGCGGTAGGGGGTCGGCAAGAGCACCCATAGGACCGTCGGACCGGGAACGTTGCGCTCACCCTGATCGGAATTCTCTTCGCGGTGCCGGGGCCCATGGGCTCCGTATCGTTTTCGGACATGAGTGAGCCGAGGCCCTATCTCGTCTGCGCGAGCCAGCGCAGCGGGAGCACACTGCTGGTGGAGTCGCTGGCCGCCACCGGCGTCGCCGGCCGGCCCGGCGAGTTCTTCCAGTACTTCGCCTCATCGTCGCTCTCACCGCAGCCGCGCGAGTGGTTCGCCGGGGTCGACGACGAGAAGATCGTCGGGGCGCTGGCCATCACCGACCCGGGAACCGTTGACACCCGCACCGCCGACCAGTGGCGTGCCGACGTCCTCGCGCAGGGCCTGACCCCCAGCGGCGTGTGGGGCGGCAAGCTGATGTGGAACCAGACACCGCTGTTGATCGCGCGCACACGCGTCGCGTCGGGTTCGTTGCGCACCGCGCTGCGCTGGCTGCTCGGCACCGACCCGCTGTTCGTGCACGTGCACCGCGACGACCTCGTCGCGCAGGCCGTCTCGATGTGGCGCGCGGTGCAGACCCGCGTCTGGCGGGACAGTCCCGAACCGTCGGGTTTCCACAACGAGGGCGTCCCCGACGAGGAGGCTTTTTACAGCGCCGAGGGCATCGCCCACCTCGCCGGCATCCTCGCCGACCAGGAACAGCGATGGCGGGCATGGTTCGCCGAGGAGGGGATCGAGCCGTTCCGCGTCGAGTTCGGCGACCTCGTCAAAGACCCGACGGGCACGACGGCGCACGTGCTGTCCGAACTCGGCCAAGACCCGTCGCTCGCGCCGCCACCCCCGCTCAAACCCCAGTCCAACGCCCGCTCGAAGGAATGGGCGCAGCGCTACCGCGTCGACGCCGAACGGAACGGATACCCGCTATGACCGCGCAGACGACCTCGCCCGCCACCGACATCGACCACATCCCCGCGTTGCGGATCCTCGAATCCGAGGCCGTCCACATCATCCGCGAGGTGGTCGCTGAACTGGAGAACCCGGTGCTGCTGTTCTCCGGCGGCAAGGATTCGATCGTCCTGCTGCACCTTGCGGAGAAGGCATTCCGACCGCACCCGCTGCCGTTCCCGATCCTGCATGTCGACACCGGCCACAACTTCAGCGAGGTCATCGCTTTCCGCGACAAGCGGGTCACGCCGACCGCGCAGCGCCCCGACGGCGTGCGGCTGATCGTCGCATCGGTACAGGAGTCCATCGATACCGGCCGCGTCGAGGAGACGACCGATCCGTCGGGGTCGCGCAACCGGTTGCAGACGCGCACCTTGCTCGACGCACTCGAACGCTACAAATTCGACGCGGCGTTCGGCGGTGCCCGCCGCGACGAGGACCGGGCGCGGGCCAAGGAGCGGGTGTTCAGCTTCCGCGACGAGTTCGGGCAGTGGGATCCGCGGGCGCAACGCGCCGAGCCGTGGTCGCTGTACAACGGCCGGATCCGTCGCGGGGAGTCGGTGCGCGTCTTCCCGCTGTCGAACTGGACCGAGCTGGACATCTGGCGCTACATCGAACTCGAGGACATCGAGCTGCCGCCCATCTACTTCGCCTCGCAGCGCGACGTGTTCACCCGCGACGGGATCCTGCTGACGGTGTCGCCGTTCACCCATCCGCGACCCGACGAGCCGGTGACCACCGAATGGGTGCGCTACCGCACCGTCGGCGACCTCACCATCACCGGGGCTGTGCGGTCCACCGCGACGACGCTGCCCGAGGTGATCGCCGAGGTGGAAGAGGCGACGGTGTCCGAGCGAGGGGAGACCCGCGCCGACGACCGCACGTCGAGCGCTGCCATGGAGGACCGCAAACGGGAGGGCTACTTCTGATGACCGCACCCACCATCGAGGCCACCGCGGCCGGCCGCCACGACGGCGACCGCCAGTTCCTGCGCCTGGCCACCATCGGCAGTGTCGACGACGGGAAGTCGACGCTGATCGGGCGCATCCTGCACGACACCGGTTCCCTGCCGACCGACCACATCGAAGGCGTGACCGACGACGAGGGCGAGCTCGACCTGGCGGCGCTCTCGGACGGGCTGCGCAGTGAGCGGGAACAGGGCATCACGATCGACGTCGCCTATCGGTTCTTCTCCACCGAGCACCGCAGTTACGTGCTGGCCGACACCCCGGGCCACGAGCGCTACACCCGCAACACCTTCACCGGCGCCTCCAACGCCCACGTCGCCGTCGTCCTCGTTGACGCCCGCTACGGCGTCCAGCGGCAGACGCGGCGTCATGCGCGGATCGCTGCGCTCGTCGGGGTGCCGCACGTCGTCGCCGCGGTCAACAAGATCGACCTGGTCGATTTCTCGCAGGAGCGATTCGCGCAGTTGCGTGCCGAGCTCGACGAGCTGGCGCTGCAGGTCGGCATCGGTGAGATCGATGCGATCCCCGTCGCTGCGAAGTCCGGTGACAACGTCGTGCGCCGCTCGGCGTCGACCCCCTGGTACGACGGTCCGACGCTGCTGGAGTACCTCGAAGGTGTGGAACTGGCCGCCCCGTCGCCGCAGCAGCGGGAGCTGCGGCTGCCGGTGCAGTACGCGTCGCGGCCCAGCGAGACCCATCGCCGCAACTACAGCGGTCGGATCATTGCCGGCACGATCGCCGTCGGCGACGAGGTCGCGATCCTCCCGTCGGGCAGTCGTAGCACCGTCGTGGCGCTCGACACCCTTGATGGCAGTCGAGACACCGGTGTCGCGGGTCTCTCGGTGTCGGTCGAATTGGCCGACGAGATCGACGTGGCGCGCGGCGACGTCATCGTCAGCGCCGTCGACGACGCGCATCTGCCCGTCGTGGCCCGCGAGCTGGAGGCGACGCTGTGCTGGCTCGCCGAGAAGCCACTGCGGGCGGGCGATCGCGTCGCGCTGAAACACGGCACGACGACCGTCCGCGCGACCGTACAGTCGCTGGACCGCCGACTCGACCCCGACAGCCTGATCGAGCAGGTCGGACCCGGTGAGCTGGTCCTCAACGACATCGGAACGGTCACCCTGCGCACGTCGTCGGTGGTGCTGGCCGACCGCTACGCGGAGAACCGCGACGGCGGGGCATTCATCCTCATCGACGAGGCCTCCAACGAGACCGTCGCCGCGGGCACGATCGGCCGGGCCCGTGAAGTCGTGCCCGGAACGGCGACGCGCAACGACATCAAGTGGCACCCGAGTTCGCTGGCGCGCGACGAACGGTGGCGCAAGACCGGCCAGCGCGGTGCGACAGTCTGGTTGACGGGCCTGCCCGCGTCGGGGAAGTCGACCGTCGCCGTCGTGCTGGAGCGGCTGCTGGTCTCGCGCGGTCGGGTGGCGTATCTCATCGACGGGGACAACATCCGCCACGGCATCTCCGACGACCTCGGGTTCTCCCCGGGTGACCGCGCGGAGAACATCCGCCGCGTCGGGCACCTGGCGCGACTGTTCGCCGACGCCGGCGTGATCGCCGTCGCGTCGATGGTGTCGCCGCTGCGGTCGGATCGGGAAATCGCCCGCGAACTGAGCGACGCCGCCGGGCTGGAGTTCATCGAGGTCCACGTTTCGACGCCGGTCGGTGAGTGTGAACGCCGTGATCCCAAGGGCCTGTACCGACGGGCACGGGAGGGGTCGCTGCGCGGGCTAACCGGCGTCGACGCCCCCTACGAGCGGCCGCTCGATCCGGATCTGCGGTTCGACACCACCGACGCCGACGCGGAGGAATTGGCCGGGCGGATCGTCGAGATACTGGTGGAGCGCGGCATCGTCTGAGCCCTAGACTCGCGAACGTGGATCCTTTCCTCGCTCCCGACGGCGAGCCCCGCTGCGGATGGGCCGGCGGCGCGCCGGAGATGCTGGCGTATCACGACGCCGAGTGGGGTTTTCCAGTCGGCGACGACATCCGGCTGTTCGAGAAGATCTGCCTCGAGGGTTTTCAGTCCGGACTGAGTTGGCGCACCATCCTCAACAAGCGGGACAACTTCCGGAAGGCGTTCGCGGGCTTCGACTTCCACGAGCTCGCGCAGTTCGACGAGCACGACGTGGAGCGCCTCCTCGGCGACACCGGCATCATCCGCCACCGCGGCAAGATCGAGGCGGCTATCAACAACGCGCGCCGCGCCGTGCAGATGCAGGCCGACGAGGGATCGGTCGCCGCCTATATCTGGCGGTTCGAACCAGGGCCCGGGGAGATCGGTATCCCGCAGTCCAAAGCGCAATCGGCAACGTCGGTCGCGCTGTCGAAGGACCTGCGCAAACGGGGCTGGAAGTTCGTCGGGCCGACCACCGCGTTCGCCTTCATGCAGTCGATGGGCCTGGTCAACGACCACCAGCACGAGTGCATCACCCGCCCCGCCGTCGAATCGGCGCGGCGGGCGTTCACCCGACCGAGCTGACGAGCGGATCTGGGCCCCGATCAGCCCACCCGGAAGCGTTTGACGCGACTCGTCGCTCCGCTGATCAGTTCGACGCGGCTCTTGGGAACACCGAAATGTTTGGCGAGTAGCGCGCCAACCGCTTTGGTGGCCTTGCCTTCTGTGGCCGGTTCGCGGACGTACACGGTCAGCGCGCCATCGTCGCCGACCTCGACCAGCGGCCCTTTGCGGCTGTTGGGTTTGACCGTCACCACCACGGTTTCGCTCACCAGCGCACTGTAGACGGCGGCGCGCGCAAAGGAATTGTTCCGAATAGGTGCCTGCACCGGGCAACAGTGGCACATTAGGTGTGACTACAGACGCTTCCTGAATTGGAGGGGGCAATCATGGTCACCCCGATGGACACCCGCTCGGCCCCGACCGACGACTTTTCCGGCCGCTTGATCGACGACGGGGCCCAGCTGCTCCGCGGCCCCGGTCTGCGGCCGAAGGTGATGCGCGAGTTCCGGCTGCACCTGGGCAGCCCGTTCCTCAGCCTGTTCCCCGCGGCGATGTTCGACCAGGTGGCCGTCGTCGAGGTGGCCGCCGCCGTGGATGCGACCGGGCGGTTCGCGGAGAACTTCGCCGACCGGGGGGTGCGTAGCCTCTTCAGTTCGATCGGCGGGGTCGTGGGCGATCCCGCGCAGCGGGCGGAATCGGCGCGATGGCTCAAGCAGATGCATCGCGAGGTGCACGGCAACGGCCGCGGCTACTACTCCGACGTGCGCTACAGTGCCCTGAACCCGGAGCTGTGGACGTGGATCGCCAACAGCGGGCACCGATTCATCATGGTGACCTTCCCGCTGTGCACCGGGATCATCCCGACGTCGGCCGAGAAAGACGCGATGTACCGGTTCCTGCGCTACAACGCTGCCGACCTCGAGCTGCGCAGCAGCTCGGGGAAGCTGGCGACAACATGGGCCGAATTCGAGAAGCAGTACAACGCGATCGCGGAGACTAGGGTGTCGTCGAGCCCATTCCTGCGCGACCAGTACGCCGGGCTGACGAAGCTGCCGCTGCCGACCCTGGGGATGTCGCGGGCGTCGCGGTCGGCGATGACGCCGTTCTGGAAACTGATCCGCGGGTACGGCGGCCACCTCATCCAGCTGTGTTCGTACATGACGATGCACCCCGCGGTCGCCGAGGCGGTTGGCTACCGGCCCTCGCGCGCCGCGGAGGCAGAGTTCCGGGTCATTGTCGCGGCGATGCGCCTGCTGTGGCGGACCCTTCCGGAGAAGGCACGGACCGACTCGATGATCTACGAACGACTTCAACTGGAGCAGATGGAGCTTGACGGGCAGACCACCGGCGCCGCCTACTGCGACCGTCGCGCGCGGTTCGAAGAGCGCCGCAGGCGGATCATCGCCTACGGCGAGCGCTACAAGCTGGATTCCTTCGGCGTGCCGGAATCGCGCGGCGGCTGCCCGGTCGGCCGCTAGGCGAGCCGCAACAGGAGTTTCGACACCGGGCACTAGGCCCGGTAGGCCGCGAGGAAGGTCGTGATCGCCGCCTCGAGCCGTGCGGTGAATCGGCAGGCGGCTGAGGTTCGCGGCGTGTTTCGCAGTCGACGCGCGCAACCGGGCTTCGGCCACGGTCCACTGGCCTACGCTGGGACGATGATGGGCAGACGCGCATACCTATTCCTCCTCACGGTGGTCGCGGTGGTTGTCGCGGCGGCGTGCTCGACCTCGACGTCGTCCACGACTGGGACGTCGTCCGCGACTAGTACGCGCATCGAGGTCGCGCCGGCGTATACGCCGGTCGTGGTCGCCCAGCTCGGTGCGCCGACCTTCCCGTTCAAGGGATCCGACGGCAAGTTCCACATCGCCTACGACCTCGGGCTGACGAATGCCGCGTCGATCCCCGCCACCATCGAATCCATCGACGTTGTCGACGCGGACAACCGCGACCGCGTCCTCGCCTCCCTCTCGAGCAAGGTACTGGTCGATCCCGCGTGCACGTACGGCGACTGCAACCGCCTGCGCCGCCTGCCGTCGTCACCGACGGACTCGACGGTTATCGGGCCGCAGGAGACGCGCGGTCTGCTCGTCGGGATTGTGCTGGACAGTCTCGACGACGCTCCGAAGGCCGTGCTGCACCGGCTGCGGCTGCGCGGTGCGGCGAATCCCGGTTCGGCGGCACCCACCCCGATGACCTATCTCGCCGGCCCGGTGAACGTGTCGGCGGGGACGCCGCGCGTGATCGCGCCGCCGGTCGCCGGGACGAACTGGGTGGCGATGAACGGTTGCTGCGGCATCGGCACGGCGCACGTCTCCGCGCTGGCCCCGTTCAGCGGGAAGCTGCAGAACACGCAGCGCTTTGCGATCGATTGGATGCGGACCAATGACGACGGTGAGTTCGTCACCGGCGACAAGACCCGCAATGAGAGCTACGCCGGATACGGCCAGGAGATCCGTGCCGTCGCCGACGGCACGATCACCTCGACGCTCGACGTCTTGGAGCCGAACAAGCCCGGCATCCTCCCGGCGTCGGACCCCGAGCTCGCGAAGAAGATCACCGTCGAGACCGTCGACGGGAACAACATCATCCAGGACCTCGGGGGCGGCGTCTGGGCGGCGTACGCGCACCTGCAGAAGGGGTCGTTGCTCGTGAAACCTGGTGACAAGGTGAAGGCCGGACAGGTCATCGCGCGCCTGGGTAACACCGGCAATTCCAACGCCCCGCACCTGCACTTCCAGTTGATGAACGGCCCGGGCCTCGTCGGGTCTGACGGGATCCCCTATGTGATCGGGGAGTTCGGCTACGCCGGGTTCGTCGCCCACCGCAAAGTGGAGGAGATGGACGACTTCGCGTCGGGCCGATTCTTCGACGACCATCTGGTGACCCCGCAGCCGCGGCGCGACGAGCTACCGCTGGACGGTGTGATCGTCGACTTCGCGAAGTAGTCCGCCACGGACGGTGTCCTCGTCGTCGACTGTGGCCGGTGGGGCGGGGTCGACGACCGCCCGCGCGTCGTCATCGTCGACGGCGCTGTGGCGCGCTCCGCGGAGCAGGAAGGCGGCAGCGACGGCGGCAAGGGCGGTGACGGTGATGGCCGCCCAGACGGCTCCACGCAGCCCGTCGGTGAACACCTGCTGCACCGCGTCGCGCGTCGCCTCGGCGATCGGGCCCGGGGCGCGGGCGGCGGTCTGCACCCCGGCCATCACCGATTCGCTTGCGGTCTGCGCGACATCGCGGGGCACGCCGAGCGCAGTGAGACGGTCGATCACGCCGCTGGCGTAGACCGAGGTCAGGATCGAGCCGAGGACGGCGACGCCGAGGGTGCCGCCGACCTCGCGCGTGGTGTCGTTGACTGCGGCCCCCGCGCCGGCCTGCTCGGGCGAAAGAGCATCCATGACCAGCTGCGTGCACGGGCCGGAGATGAAGGCGAGGCCGGTCGCCATCAGCGACATCGACCAGATGATGAGGCTCCAGTAGCCCGACGACGGTGTGGCCACCTCGACGACGGCGAAGCCGGCCGACATCAACAGGGCGCCGGTGATGGCCACCGGTCGGGGGCCGAAGCGGTGGGACAGCGCCATGGCGACGGGGGAGAACACGGCCATGACGAGCGCGAACGGCAGCGTCCACAGCCCGGCCTCCAGCGGCCCATACCCTTTGACGGCCTGGAAGTACTGGGTGATCAGGAAGATGAACCCGAACAGGGCGAAGAACGCGACGCTGATCATTCCCGCCGCGGTGGCGAAGTACCGGTTGCTGAACAGGCGCACGTCGAGGATCGGGTAGTCGACGGCGAGTTGGCGGCGGACGAACAGCCCGAGGACGAGCACGGCCGCGACGATGCCGCCGATGGTGCGGGCGCTGCTCCACCCGAAGTGTGGGCCCTCGATGACCGAGTAGGTCAGCGCGACGAGGCCGGCCGATGATCGACAGCGCGAGCCCGACGAAGTCGAACCGGTTGACCGCGTCGGGTCGCGTTCCGGGCACGACCAGAAGGATCGTCGTGACGGCGACGACACCGACCGGCAGGTTGATCCAGAAGACTGACGACCACGAATAGTGCTCGAGCAACCAACCGCCCAGTACCGGACCGATGGCGACCGCGATGCCGGACGTTGCGGCCCAGATGCCGATCGCGGCAGCGCGCAGCGTGCCCTGGGGAAAGACGACGGTAATGATCGCCAGAGTCGCAGGGAAGACGAGGGCGGCGAACAGCCCGAGCACTGCGCGGGCGGTGATGAGCTGTCCGAGCGACTGCGACAGGGCGGCGAGCACCGAGACGGCGGTGAAGCCGACAATGCCGGTGACCAGCATGCGGCGGTGGCCGAAGCGGTCGCCGAGGTAGCCGCCGGTCAGCAGTAGGCCGGCGAAGACGAGCGTGTAGGCGTCGACGATCCACTGGAGGCCGGAGATTCCGGCGTTCAGGTCGCGGGCCATGGTCGGCAGTGCGACGTTGACGATCGTGTTGTCGACCATCACCAACAATTCGGCGAAGCAGAGGGCGGCGAGTGCCCACCAGCGGTTGCGCATGGCAATCCTCCTTCGGGGTCGGGCGAGAGGACCCGGGAGTGGAACGCTGCTCTAATAGTATAGAACAATATGCTACCTAAGAAGAACACTGTTCTAGTAGGATGTCAATATGTCGTCGCCGAAGACCCGGACCCGGACCGCTGCCGCCGATGTTCGCGACCAACTCCTCGTCGCGGGGCGGCGCATCCTCGAGCGCGACGGCGAGACCGGGTTGACGGTGCGTGCCGTCGCCGCCGAGGCCGGCGTCGCGCCGATGGGCGTGTACAACCACTTCGACGGCAAGGAGGGCCTGCTCGACGCGGTGGTCACCGACGGATTCGCCGAGTTCGGACGCGCGATCGCGGCCACCGACGATGATGCGACCGCAAGGCTGCTCGCCAGCGGCCTCGGCTACCGCGCCTTCGCGCTCGCCAATCCGGTGCTCTACTCGCTGATGTTCTCCAGCAGGTGCCGGCCCGACGACGAGACGGCGGCGCGGGCCTTCGAGGTCCTCGTCGACATCATCCGGTATGCCCAGGTCGGCGGCCTTCTCAAGCCGGGCGACGCGGAGGGGTTGGCGTTGCAAGTGTGGTCGTGCGTACACGGCGCCGTCGCCCTCGAATTGTCGGGAGCACTACCGCCGGGCGCCGATGCGACGGCCGTCTACGAGGATGTGCTGCGGCTGGTCACCGCAGGTCTCGGCGCGTAGCGCTCAGCGACCGCCGACGGTCCCACCCGTGCCGGCCCGCTGGACGGTGTTGATGAACGCCCGCTGGTTCTTGTTGTTGGCGTAGTCCTTGACCGCGGCGTAGAGCGCCTCTTGGAACGCGGTGTTCATCAGCTCCCCGTGGGCCATCGACAGCAGGACGGTGTCGCGCCAGAGTGCGGCCGACGCCCCGCGCTGATAGTCCGAGAGGGTCGCGGCGCTGACGTCTCGGCGCACCGGAACTGAGCCCTTGACCTTCGTGAACGCGAGCATGGTTGCCGGGTCGGCGACGGTCTCCAGGAACTTCAGCGCGTTCACTCCGTTGCGCGCCTGCTTTGCAGCGACGAAGGTGTCGACGATCGCCAGGTAGTTGCCCTCGGTCCCGGGGAACGGTGCATACCCGAATTGCTGACCGTCGACGGCCCCCGCGGCGACCAGTTCGCCGTAGGCCGAGTCGTTCATCGTGAGATAGCCGCATTCGCCGCGGGCGAGTTTGCGCACCGCGTCGTTCCACCGGGTCTGACCGGCGGCCGGGTCGGCTTGCGCGATGTAGCTGCCGAAGTAATCCAGCGCCTTGGACACGTCGGGCCCGCCCCAGTCGAACCGGTCGTCGGCGATCCGCTTCCAACCGTCGGCCCCGACGACCCCGAGCAGCGTGTTCTCGAACAGCTCGACTCGGGTGAACGCATCGTCGGCTCCGAGGCACAGTGCCGTGGTGCCCGCGCCGGCGACCTTCGCCAGGTCGGCCACTAGCCGGTCCTGGGTGTAACCGGGGCCCGGAGGTGCGACGCCGGCTTTGGCGAGAACGTTGCGGTTGAACCACAGGTTGTTGCCGCGGTGGGCACCGGTGGGCATCGCCCACGGCTTGCCGTCGCGCATCAGCGACGCGCGGATCGCGTCGGGCAGTTCGGGCCCGATTCCGGTGGCCGTGAACACCGACTCGATCGAGACGATGCGCCGTGCGGCCGCCCAACTGTCCACGGCCGCGCCGGTGAGACTCTGCCACAGATCCGGCGGATTGTTCGCGGCCAGACGCTCGGCCAGGGCGACTTGGGCGTTCCCACCGCCGCCGCCCACGACGGAGGCGTTGATGAGTTTGACGCCGGGGTTCTTCGCCTCGAAGGCATCGGCGAGCACTGCGAATGCGGGGCGCTCGGACTCCGATGACCACCACGACAGCACCTCGACCTTGTCGGTCGGATCGGCGTAGTTCCCGTCGCCACCCGAACAGCCGGCGAGGAGTACCGCGCTGGCGAGCACCGTCAGAGTCTTGCGAAACCTCACGCGACTGCCTCCTCGGTCGTGTGCTGGTGTTGCGGGGTGCGCAGGTCGTAAACCGCGTACGCGGCGACGACGGCAAAACAGAATGCCGGGACGAGGAACGACACCGCCGCGCTTGTGCTGTCGAGGATCCGACCTTGGATCATCGGGACGATCGCTCCGCCGACGATCGCCATGACGAGCCCGGCCGCACCGAACTTGGTTGCCGGGCCGAGGCCCTGCAGCGCGACGCCGTAGATGGTCGGAAACATCAGCGAGAGACAGAAGGAGATGGCGACGACTGCCGCGACGCCGAGCGCGTTCGGGGAGACGACCGCGAAGAGCGCGAGCCCGACCGCGGCGACGGCGAGGACCGCCATCACCTTCGTGGCCCGGACCCGTCCGATCAACCACGTCATCAAGAAGCGCCCCACGAGGAAGATGATGAGACTGATCTGCAGGAGGTAGGCGCCGAGCTTCAGCGACCCGTCGAGCGACTGTTGGACGTACTGGATGATGTATGTCCAGGTGCAGACCTGACCGGCGATGTTGAAGAACTGGGCGACGACGCCGAAGACGTAGCGACGGTTGCCCAGCAATATCTTCGGGATGCTCTTCCCCTCGAGATCGCCTTCGGGAAATTCTTCGACGATCTTCGGCGCCCGGTTGATGGCGATGCTGACCGCGATCGCGATCAGCAGAAAGCCCAGGCCGAGGTATGGTCCCATGACCGCGCCGAGCTGGCCGGCGCGGACGGTGCGCGCCTCGGCGTCGGAGAGATTCGCCCGGTTCACCGGCTCACTGAGCTTCGGCATGATGAACAAGGCGGCCATCAGGACGCCGATGTTGGTCCCGACGGGGTTGAACGCTTGCGCGAAGTTGAGCCGCCGTGTTGCCGTCTCCTCGGGGCCCAGTGAGAGCACGTACGGATTGGCCGACGTCTCCAGGATGGAGCAACCCGCGGCGATGAGGAACAGGGCGACGAGGAAGGCGGCGAACGTCATGATGTGCGCGGCCGGGTAGAACGCGAACGCCCCGATTGCCGCCAGCAGTAGCCCCGAGAGCAGACCGACCTTGTAGCCGAAGCGCTCATTGAGGAATGCGGCGGGCAATGCGAGCAGGAAGTACGCCCCGAAGTAGGCGAACTGGACGAGCGACGCCTGGAACGTGCTCATGTCGAAGATCTGCTTGAACCCGGCCACCATCGGTGTGGTGAGGTCCGCGGCGATGCCCCATGCCGTGAAACACAGGATCAGTGCGACGAAGAGGACCCACTGGCCTTTGCCGACGAGGCCGGGTTTCGTTGCTGTCGGGGCCGTCAGAGCTTCTGTGGTCTGAGTCACACTTGAACGTTAACGCTGCCTGCTCGGCGTGGCAACGGATTCGACGGTCACATCGGCGCGATGGGTTGGGGCTGGTCTTGTGCCGCCGATGACTCCGGGTCGTTTGTCAGGCTCTGGGCGTAGGCGACGCCCAGGACCAGCAGCAGGATCCCGGCGACCAAGAACGCGATGACGCGCAGGAAGCCGGCGAGCGCGGCGAGATCGAAGAGGAACAGCTTGGCGACTGCCGCGGTGATCAGGGCGAGGCCGGCGGTGAGTGCGACTGTGCGCGTCGAACCGGCAAGACGTCGGGCCCACAACAGTGCGGCGGCAGCGGTGCCGAACCAGATGAGTGTCGCGGCGGTGTGTCCGGCGCGGAACCCGTCGACCGATCCGCCGGTCACCAGCTCTGCGATCGTCACGCACAGGGCGGTCACGAGCGCCAGGTCGACGAGTCCGCCGACGATCCATAGACGGTCTGCGGTGGCCGGGAACTCACGGTCCCATGCCCACGTGAGCAGGGTCGTCGCGAACAGGGCGAGTACGACGCCGACGGCGATGCCCAATCGGACGTTCGTGGGGAGGCCGGTGTGCGCGAGCAACTGCTCGAGACCACGGTCGTGGACCAGGGCGAGCAACCCAGCGGCCGTGCCGACCGTGCCGATGATGAGGAGGACCCGGCGCAGATCGCCGGCGAACAGAGCGGCGACGGTGACCACGAGCGCGGTGGCGAGCCCGGCGGGGACGAGGAACGTCGGGTCGACCGCGACGAGGACGGCCAGTGCGAGCAAAACGGCGGCGGCCGTGACCCAGATCGCGCGAGCGGCCAGCGGAATCCCCCGGTGGTGGACGGTGGCGAACGCGGCGATGACGAAGAGCAACGCTCCGACGGCCGGCGTCACACTCGCCAGCGACGCGGGCAGCGTCCAACCGGCACCGAGCAGCGCCACGGCCGAGCCGGTCGAGGCCAGGGCGATCAGCTCCTTGGCCTTGCTCGTCGGAAGTAGCAGGACTGCTGATCCGACTGCCAGCGCCACGTTGAGGACAAGCGCCGTTGAGAGGAACCAGTCGGAAATCGTGATTAGGGGAGTCACGGCGATGAGGAGCGGGAGCGTCGTCGCAGCGGTGTTGACGACGAACAGTGCGGTCCAGTCGCGGCCGACTTGAAGCCACAGCGTGGCGCCCGCGTAGACGAGCAGGAAGGCGATCAACGTGGCGTCGACCCCGTCGGCGACGATCGGCGCGAACGCCAGTAGTGGCACCGACACCAGCAGGCCCAGGGCCTGGCTGTTCCAGCGGTGTGCGAACCAGAAGCCACCCCCGGCGACGGCGGCTCCGAGGAGGAGCGCGGCGGCGACGGGCAGCCAATGGTAGATCGACGTAGCGGCGAGCACGTCGAACAATGCGGCGGCGATACCGGTGGCCACGAGGGCGATCGCGCCGGAGCGCTTGGCTTCGCGTCGGCCGATATACGCCCCGGCCCCGACCAGCGCGAGAGCGAACAGCGCACCACCGACGACGCGGATCTCCGGTCGCAGCAACCCGGCTTGGGCGGCGAGGATCAGCAACATCACGACGCCGATAAGCGTGATGCCGACGCCGACGGCCGCGAGGACGCGCCCGACCAACCCACGCTCCGCGGCGGCGGCGAGGCGCTCCGACAGCGGCGTCGGCGGTGTGCTCGGACGCGGTGGAACGGGCGGGCGCACAGGCCGTCCCTGGGGCGGCGGCGCATAGGGGGGCGGCGGGTACGCCGGCCGGGCCGGATAGGGCATCGCGCGGGGTGGAACAGTGGGCGTTGCCGCCGGGAGGGGTGGGACAGGGTGCGGGGCGGTTGGGAGCGGCGGAGCCGGGTTCGCCGGTGCGGCGGATCCGGCCGGGGGCGCGGTCAGCGCGGCGAATTCCGAGGAGACCGCGGAGAGCCGTTCGGACAGGCTGTGCAGCTCGGCGCCGAGGCGGGCGGCGTGTTCTGAGTCGAGGATTTCAGTCATACGTCAACCGTCCACCGTCGGACGAGTCGGTACCTCCGCAGAACTACTCAGACGCGCCCGTACGGTGGGCGTCATGGCCATGGCACCCACAACACGGCGCGGGAGTTCTGCGCTCGTCCCGTCGGTCCCACGGATCCTGGTGCTGGTGGCGGCACTCGGCGCGACGACGGTACTAACCGTCGTTCTCGGTGTCGCCGATCCCGACGCACCGATGTCGTATCCGAGCCGGTTCCTCATTTGGAACCTCTTCCTGGCGTGGATCCCGCTTGTCGCGGCGCTCGGCTTCGCTGTGGTGCGGAGCCGGCTCACCGTCGAGTTCGGTGCCGTGTTCGGCTGGCTGGTCATGGCAGCGACGGTCGCGCTCTGTGCGATCGGAGTGGCGATCGGGCGCTTCCAACGGTGGAACTCGTGGGATCTGGTCAACCGGCCCGACGAAGTCGTGTCGGCCACGCTGGGTTGGGTGGCCAACCCGTTCTCCTCGGTGCAGTCGACGGGGGTCGGGATCGCCGTCGCGGCTTCCTGGCCTTCGCCTACCTCACGATGTGGGGTTATGAGGCCATCGGCGTCGCGGGTCCTCGAAGCGCCCGGCCCGGCGAAGGGCCGCATGTAGACTTTCGACGATAAGAATGCGGTTAAGGCGCGAGGCTTGGTGAGGGGCGCAACGGGTGGTCGAATCGACACAGAACGATGGTGTGTGCCCTGACGATTCCGATCGCACCCAGATGCTGACCCTCATTGCCGAGGTCGGGGATGCGCTGAACAGGTCGTCGTACCCCAACCCGGAGACGGCGAAGGTGATCCGGGAGATCTGCGACGCCTACGACTACGACATCTCCGCCGAAGTCTTCCCGACTTATGTCTTGGCGCTCGACCAAAAGGAGGGCCTGACCGAGCTGGTGAAGACCGGCTCGTCGTTCCGGTTTGACCAGGTCGCCGACACCGAGACGCTTGTGCACCGGTTGCGCCTGGCGGAGCTGCCCGTCGGGGAGGCCCTCGAGCATCTCCGCGCTATCGTCAATGCCAAGCCGCCGCTCAACCCGGTCGTGCGGATCATCGGGTACATGCTCATGGCGTTGGGATTCGCTCTGTGCTTCCGCATGAGTTTCGCCGCATCTATTGCCGCGGTCCTCATTGCGATTCCGATTGGTGCGATTTCCCTGTGGGGCAGCGTAAAGGGCACTCTCGCCGCGCTGATGCCGGTGTTGCTGACCTTTATCTCCGCCCTGGTCCTTGCGCTATGGGCGGTGCACGAGGGGTTCCCGGACCCCGTCCGCGTGGCGGTGATCCCGGTGCTCACCCTGATCCCGGGCGCCGCCCTGACGACGGCGCTGATCGAACTCACCGCCGGGGCGATGATCTCCGGTTCTGCGCGCCTGGTCTATGCGCTGGTGGTACTGCTGTCGATGGCCTTCGGCTTGGCCCTGGCCATCGATCTGGCTGGCATGACCTCGGAGAACTTGCAAGACCTCACCACCACGCAGGCGCCGTGGTGGGTGTTGTGGATTGCGCCGCCCATATACGGGCTGGGAAACATCCTGTATTTCTGTACCCCCAGACGCGTGTGGTTCTGGCTCGTCGTCGTCGCGTTCGGAGCTTTCTGGTTCAACCAGGTTCTGGAGCACGCCATGCACCCGCAGTTCGCCGGTGGGGTATCACTCGGTGTTGCACTACTCGCCGCCTGGGCGATCAACGCGCACGTGAAGGGTAATCCCAGCGTCTTGGTCATGTTCTTGCCGACGTTTTGGCTGCTGGTCCCGGGGTCGATGGGATTCGTCGCGATCAGTGGTGCCATCACCGAGGACAAGGAACTGTCGAGTCTGGGTGGCAGCGCGGCGCTGTCGCTGCTGAGCATGGCGATCTGCATGATGATTGCGAGCGTCCTCGCTCCGATGGTCACCACGCGGTACAAGGGCGCGCTACCGGCGTAGTCAGGCCGACCTAGTCGTTCGAGACGTACCTTTCGGCAGGAGGACAGATGAGACGTCTTAGTCCGGTCGCCACCGCAGCCACCGATCCTGGCCCGGTGGAGTTGCGCGCGCGCGAAACGTCGAGTTCGAGTGGTCGCGCACGCCGTTGCACTGGCTCCCCGGCCACCCCTACGCCTCGCACGTTGTCACGGCGCTCAATCTGCTTCTCCCCGAGGGCGAGCGCTGGTTCGTGCGCACTTTCAACGAGGCGCTGCCGCTGGTCGCCGACGAGCGGCTGGCCGCCACGATGCGCGGTTTCATCGGGCAGGAGGCCGTGCACGCAAAGTCCCACGACAAGGTGCTGTGGACCTTCATTGACGCTCACGGCATCGATCCGCGGCCGTACCAGCTCCAGATGGAGTGGGTGTTCCGCAGGATCCTCGGCCCGAGCCGATCCGGTTCCGCGAGAGCGCAGTGCAAACACCTCGTCGAACGATTGTGGCTGATCGCCGCCATCGAGCACTACACCGCTGAACTCGGCGATTTCGCCCTCAATTGCTCGTGGGCGTCGTTGGGCGGCGATCCAGAAATGGTCGATCTGTTCTGCTGGCACGCCGCAGAGGAAGTTGAGCATCGCGCGGTGGCCTACGACGTCGCCAACTACTTCGGCAACAGCTATCTGGCGCGTGCCCGAACGATGCTCCTCGTGCTCTCGGCGATGCTCTGGCTGCTGTTCCGGGGCGCCAAGGACATTGCACGGCAGGACCCGGCCATCAGGCGCCTCGGCTTTATCGGCCGCCGTCGTGAATACAACCGCGGCGTCCGTGCCAACGTGCTGCCGTCGCTGCTCGGCCTGACCTGGTCGACCGTCAAGTATTTCCGACCTGGTTTCCATCCCGACGAAGTCGGAAGCACCGCACAGGCTGTCGCATACTTGGCGTCGTCGCCGGCGGCGCGACGGGCCGGATGACCGGCACCGAGCCGATCGGCCTGCGCGTCACGCCGCCGAGCCTGCGCGGGCGCTTTCGGCGCGATCCGCTGCTCTGGACGGCCACAGGCGTCGCGAAGTTGTGGTGGCCGGGGTGGGGAGCGCTCTCCCGTCTGCGCACGAGGCACGTCGAGGACGGCATTGTCGGCGTGCGCATCGCCGCCCGCGAACCCGTCGCGGTCGACGAGGACGTCGTCGCGCTGACCCTTGCCTCGGCCAACGGCGACCCGCTGCCCCGCTGGTACGCGGGGTCGCATGTCGATGTGCTGCTCCCGTCCGGGCGGATCCGCCAGTACTCGCTGTGCGGCGATCCCGCCGACCAATCGGTGTACCGCATCGCGGTCCGCCGCATCCTCAGCGGGGGTGGCGGCTCGATCGAGATCCACGACGATCTCCGGGTGGGTGATCTGTTGCCGATCCGGGGTCCCCGCAACGCCTTCCCCCTGGTGCTGCCCGGTGTCGCCGACGGTCGTGACCCGTCGGCCAAGCAATTGCGGTTCGTGGCGGGTGGCATCGGGATCACCCCGATCCTGCCGATGCTGTCGCACGCCGAACGACTCGGCTACGACTGGTCGGCGATCTACACCGGGCGCAGCCGGGCGTCGATCCCCTTCCTTCGTGAGTTGGAAGGCTACGGCGACCGGATCACCGTGCGCACCGACGATGAAGACGGCCTCCCTGATGCTGACGGCTTGGTCGGTCCCCTCGACGGCGAACGTCCGATCGTGCTCTACTGCTGCGGACCCATCCCCATGATCGATCTTCTGCGCGCGCATCTCGACGGGCGTGGCGATGTCGAACTGCACTACGAACGCTTCTCGCCCCCGCCGGTGGTCGGCGGATCGGAGTTCGCCGTCAGTCTTGCGCGCAGCGGTGTTTCGACGACGGTCGGCGCTGATGAGAGTCTCCTGGCCGCCCTTCGCCGGGTGTATCCCGGCGTCCCCTACTCGTGTCAACAGGGCTTCTGCGGCACCTGCCGGTTACATGTCGTCGACGGTGAGCCGGAGCACCGCGACACTCTGCTCTCCGATGCTGAACGGGCCGACGGTGACATTCTTACCTGCGTGTCCCGGTGTGCGGGAACTCATCTGACCGTCGACCTGTAGGTTGCGACGTCGGCCATGGCGCTACGCGGCTTTGGTGATGCTGCCGGTCAGGTAGCGCTGCAGCGTTGGTGCGATGGCGTCAACGATCTGGTCTACTGACGCGCTGGCCAGCGGTTCTGTCTTGACGACCCAGCGCATCGTCCCCAGACCGATGATCGTCGAGGCGCACAGCGATGCGCGGAGCGGGATATCGGCCATGCCGAGGCGCTTGAGTATCCGCTCGAAGACCGGCCCGAGGAACATATCCATCGTCGCGTCGACGGCCTTGCTCGTCGCGAGCCCGCCCGCCGTGCCGACCGCGAACGGCCCGCCGCCGGTGGCGTCCCACGTTTTGACCAGGGTCTTGATGACGCGTTCGCCGATCCGATTGGACGTGCCCTTGACGATGTCGTCGACGAAGTCCGGCACGCCGAACGGGAGGTGCAGCTTCTTGGCGACCGAGTCCAGGCTGGGAACGAACCGGCCATCATCGTTGCTCATGGAGCCCAGCTTGCCACCTAATGGGTCAACTACGGACGCGGTCGCGTAGGCGGCGCCCGCCCTGCGCCGCCTTGGCGCCGAGTTCCCCGGCTCGGTCGCGCAGTTCTGCGGCACCTAGGCGAATCGCTCGTGCGGTCTGCCAGTTTTGCGGAGTGTGATCATTCAAAATCGAAACAGGGGCTCTCAGCTGGGAAATCGTGGAGCCGATGACGGGAATCGAACCGAGGCGGGGGCCTGAATGGTCACCCACACGTTGCCGACCTGCAGAGTCCGCGAGCTGACGCCGTTGGGTCCAGCGGTGCCCAGCCCGGACCGACCGCCCGCTCCTCCCGCACCGTGAGTCGCCGGGTCTCCGGTGGCGGCGCCCCCATTGCCGCCGGGTGCGCCATTGCCGAAGCTGATCGCCCAGCCGCCCTCGCCGCCGTTGCCACCGAAAGCCGCACCGCCGTGTGCGTTGCCGCCCGCGCCGCCGGAGCCGGGGGTGCCGGAGAACACGTTGCCGCCCTTCGCGCCGGCGCCGCCATGCGCGCTGGCGCCGCTGGCGTTGCCACCATCGCCACCACGACCGCCGAGGTACCACTTGCCGGGGCCGCCTATCCCGCCGTCGCCGCCGCGCGCTGCCCCCGGGGCCGTCGCAGAACCGCCGTTGCCACCGTTGCCGCCGATGCCCTTCGAATTCAGATCGGAGATCCGGCTGCCCCCGTCACCACCGCGGCCGCCCTGCGCGTCGCCGCTCCCGGCGTTGGCGTTGCCGCCGTTCCCGCCGTTGCCGGCGTTGCCCCCGAACAGCCCGCTCGCACCGCCCTTGCCGCCGTCTCCGCCAACATTGGTGCCGTCGCCACCGTGGCCGCCATCACCACCGGAACCCCGCGAGAAGCCTCCGTTGCCGCCTTTGCCGCCGGCCTGCCCGGGCAGGCCATCGCCGCCGCGGCCGCCGTTTCCGTTCAGCCAGGCGTTGCCGCCCGCACCGCCGTAGGCGCCGGCTCCGCCGTTGCCGCCCCAGAAGTCGCCGTCGCCGCCCTTGCACATCGACCGGCAATCGGGGTTGATCTGCAAGGCGTCGCGACCGTCGGCGGCCTGCGCCGGAGCCACCCCGGCGAGAACCAGTGCCAACGTGGCACCGCCGGCAGCGACGACTAGTGATGATCCATAGCGCATGGGGTTCCCCGCTTCAATTGGGCTTTCGATCTTGCCCGCAGAATATGCGTTGAGGGCCCGGCGTCAGAGAACTTGCGGAATACGGGCGTGGCGTCGACCACCCCGGCGAGGGGACTGCAATCGGTGGAGCCGATGACGGGAATCGAACCCGTCTCACGAACAGCAAAAACAGTGCTTGACCTGCGGTTCAGCCGTTTTCGTGGTCGGTCGGCCGGATTGCGCGACCTGCGGGAATGCGGCGTTTTGTTGCCACGGCAACAGTCGTTCAGAGGGCCGGCGTCAGGCAGGATGACGGTCGAAGTACTCCACGAGCGCGCGGCGGATGATCTCGGCGGGCTTGGCGTCCTCGGTCACCGCGCGCGCGTCCAAGCGCGCCTCGATGTCGACGGGCAAGCGCACCGAGGTGATCGGGGTGCGGCCCCGGGCGGGCGAGACTTCCTCGGCCCACACCCGCTCGAGTTCGCGGTTGCCTCTGACGGTGCCGGTGTACATCTGCCCGTGGGCAAAGTCGAAGGTGTAGTCGTCCCAATGGTGCTCGAGTGCTGCTTCGCGGAGCTCGTGGATCGTCGCGCGCAGCAGGTCGGCGTCGGACATGGCTGCGAAGTTCGCTGTCATCGGTTCAGGCTTCGGCCAGTTCCACGGGACGCGCATCCCGCGCCTTCGCCGGATGATCGAATGCCGCAGGAATGCATACACCGTCGTCATGACGGGCGACGTAGTCGAGGAACATCCCGAACTCGGCGTCAGGACCCGGTATCAGCGAGTCTGCCGGCTGGGGGATCGCGCACTGGTCGTGAAGCATCGACACGGCACGTACGCCCGCTTTGCCGCGGGAGAACACGGTGCCGTAGCCGCCGACGGCGCGCAGTCGGCCCAGGATCGCCGACAGCGGCTCGCTGTCGAGTGCGACGACGACGGGGCAATGTCCTTCGTCGTTGGTCACGAGGTCGATGTCACTGACCGCGCCGAATGCCAAGTTGAGGTTCACCTCGTGTCGCAGTTGGTCAAGCTGGTCGACTCGGGTACTCATTTCTTCACATCCTTCCCTTTGTTCCGGATGATACGCGCACGTGTCTCTGCCTGGTCGCAGGCTCGGACGAACGCCTCGGGGACGTCCTTTTCGTCGTCTAGCTGCCATAGTGGGTCGTTGCCGTCGCGGCCGTCCTGGTGCAGGTGGCAGCATCCGTGGCAGCAGTCGAATCGCTCGACGTCCTCCCACCCGTTGGCGCCGAGCCGTTGGACGAGGATGACGAAGTCGATCAGCTGTCTTCCTCGGTGCCAGGTGTTGAATTGCACGCGGACGGTGTTCACGTCGTCGTATGCGGTGTCCCACTGCCTGGTGCGGCAGTGCGCGCGGTCGGGGATGTAGGAGCCGTGCAGGCTGTCGAGTTGCTTCTTCACCGACTTCTTGGTCCGTTTGAGCTCCCGCTTCTTGCTTTGCCCTCTGCGGCTCACGCGTTGCCCTCCGAGGCTCCGCCCCGGAGGGCTGGGTCTGGTCCTGTGTCTGTTGCTGGTCGGTCATAGAAGCGGCTTGGACTTTACGTGCCCGCCGCGCGCTCGATCATGGTGGCCGTGTACCTGCGGCTCTCGCCACCGCCGGGCTTGCTGATCAACCGCATCGTCACCGCCATCTGCACCGACTCGCCGATGCGGAAGTCGCTGAAGTCGACTTCACCACGGTCGATCGAGACGATGTGCACCTCGCCGTCGAGGTCGGTGACCTCCAGGTCGATCTTGCGGCGGTCACTCACCGTCCGCAGCACCCCCGATAGGGCGACGTCCTCGGTGTCGAGGTGCTCGGACCGCAAGTTCGCCACCAGTTGGGCCATCTGGCGCGCACTGGTTCGGCTACGCCGGCGCGTGCGCCCGGGTTCGTCCCAGGTCATGTCCACGTCGAACCGGCCGGCAGCTGCAAGCTCGGCGAGCTCGAGCGCCTTGGCGGCCACGCGCGGGCCGAGCTCGGCGAGATTGGCGGGTACTGCCAGTGGGTCCTCGATCGCCGCCAAGTCGATGACGCCGAGTGCAACCTCGACGGCTCGCTGGACAAGAGGCTGCTTGGGACCCTCGAATGTGAGCTCGCCACCAGGGTAGCGCTCCTCGGCTTCGGTGGAGGCAACGGGCGAGAACTCCAGGACGACAGACCCGCGTCCGGGCGAGGCGACCAGCGCCAGGTTGGTGCGCCGCATGATCTCGTCGGGGAGCTTCCCGCGGATCGACTTGTTCCCTTCCAGTGCGGCACCCGCGCTGGTCACCAGGGCCTGCCAGCGGGTCAGGAACTCTCCGGCCTCGGACATGCTGATGGCGTTGCCGTGGACGCCGTCGCCGCTGAGTCGGATCGCACCACGCGAGGCGAGGATCTCGAACCCGCCGGCGGCTTTGGTGGCGAAGCTCTGCGCGTGCAGGCGCGATAGGTCGGCGGCGTCCTCCCATGCCGGGGTGTTCGGGTCGGCGGCGAGTTCCTGTGCAAGCTTCTGCAGATCAGGGTCGATAGCCATCCAGAATCACCTCCACATAGCCGCGTCGGGGTAGTGCCTCAAGGTCGATCGGTTGCCCGGCTCCGGCCTGGTTGCGCAACCGCATCCACCAGTCATCCCAGTATCCCCGCATGACGTAGTAGAAGCTATGGTCCGGGTTGTGGCCGGGGTCCGGTGAGATCAACTGCCTCCAACCGAGAAGGTACGCGTCGACTCGGACATTGAGTTTTGTGGCCACAGCGTGCAGCCCGGTGTCGGTGAACAGTGGGCGCACCCCCGGGTCGAGGGCTTCGAGGTCCTCGGCCCTGACGACCAACAGGACGTCGATGTCGTTCGGGTTCGCCTTCGATGTGAGATAGCTGCCTGAGAGCCACACGGCACATACCGGGACGATTCGGCGGATCGCGGTGAGGAACTTCTGCAGTTCGTTCAGTAGCTCGCCGCGGTGCTGGTTGAACGCCCAGTGCGCGGCGATCTGGCCGAAAGTCTGCGGATACCGACCCGGTTTGAGGAGATAGGAATCGGCGTCGGTGAACTCGTCGCGCCACGATTGGCTCACGCGTTGTCCTCCGAGGCCCCGTCGTGCTCGGCGTCACCGCCGGTGGCCTGGGTGTCGAGCGCACCCTCAGCGTTGGCGTCGGGGGCCGCAGGCTCTTCAACCTCGCGACGAGTGAAGATGGACTGCTGATTTCCGTCGTCGTCGTTGCCGAGTGGGCGTAGGGCGTAAAGGTCGCCGACGCGACGAAGTCGCCGCTCCTTGCGGATCCCCTCGATTAGCTCCATGGCTCGCTCAACCTCTGCAGAACTCGAATCGCCGCCGCTGGCGCCGCGCGCGACAGCGCGTGTTGCAAGTATCGATGCTTCGATCAGCATGGCCCCGATCGCTGTCATCAATGGCCCCGATTCGCCGGCCACGAGGTCGGCGGCATCGAGGGTGAGTTCGGCCATTCGGAGTTGCTCGAGGAATTCTTGCTCCGCCCCCTCGATCCAGATTGTGGACCCGAGACGTTTCCCTGTCGCGCTGAAGAACTCGGTCTTGATCGCGTTCTCATGCGTGGGCGTTGGGTCACCTCCACTCACTGCGCGAGTTGCGGAACCCTGCTCCCACCCGAGTCCGACATCGAGTTTGCGGAGCGTACCGGGGGTTGGCGCAGGAGGGGTGCCATTCTCAACCTTGGTCAAGGTTGTCGTGCTCGGACCGCCCCGAGCCGCCACCTGATCCTGGCGAAGGCCGAGGTAGTCGCGGCGCTCGCGCACGATTCGCCCGAACCGTAGGAGCAAGTCGTCCGTGGTTGTCATGGCGTCAAGACTGCCGAAGTTTTTCGGCAAACTCCATAGTCATTCGGCAAACGACACGCCTGTGATCTGGGGATTCGGAAAATAACACGAAGCAGATTTGCCACGTAGATTCACGAATTGCCTCAGGTTTGGGTTGACCGTCTTCGGTTTGCCGAGTACGGTCGACCGCATGCAGAGCAAAACGGCCGCAAAACGGCGATACGATCGCCAGCGGGATCGCAAGAACCCACCCCACATCACGCTCAAGGCGCATCGAGTTGCCCGGGGTCTGCTGCTCGACGACATCGCCGATCGGATTGAAGAACGGACTGGAGATCGTCCCACCAGAGGAGCTCTCTCGGCCATCGAGAGCGGACTCCGTGGCATCTCCGCTGAACTCCTCGACGCGCTTAACGACGTCTACGGCTTTTCTCCCGGAACCATCACGACCGACTACGTCCCCCGCGCCGGGGCTGTAGTCGACGTCGCCTGACCCTGCCAACAAAAGCGGCCGCCCAGCGCTGCAACGCCGGACGGCCCAGATGAATCGAAGGAGATTCACATGAATGATAACAGCCACCAGCAGGGCGGACTCGGACCGCGAGGCCGCGAAATCCTGTTCCAGCCGACCGCCGGCGACACCACCGGCGGTGCGACGCTCGTGCAGGTCGCCGACGACGGCGTGCCGGTCACGACGTCGCTCATCATCGCCGCCGAGACCGGCAACCAGCACAAGAACGTCCTGGGTCTGATTCGAGACAACCTCGCCGACCTCAACGACGTCGGGATGGTCGCGTTTGAAACGCGAGTTGCAGGTCAGAGCCCGAATCCGACGGTCGTCGCGTCCCTCGACGAGGCCGCCGCCGCACTGCTGCTCACCTACCTGCGCAACACACCGAAGATCAAGGCGTTCAAGAAGGCGCTCGTCGCCGAGTTCTACGCCATGCGCGACATGCTCGTCGGCCACACGACGTCGATGACGCTGGCCGAGCAGTGCCTGTTCAACGCCCAGGCCCTCGTCGAGCAGGAGCGCCGCCTTTGGGCGCTCGAATCCACGGCGCGCCGCGTCGAGGCGATTCTGCCCGCGCAGCGCGAGGAAATCTTCTACTCAGCCCGCGCCTGGGCCAAGCTCAACGACCTCGTCGCCACCCGCACGTACCTGCAGCACCTGGGTGCTATCGCAGGACGCATCGGCCGCAGCGAAGGCCTCTCACCCGATCGCATCCCCGACGGCCGTGACGGTGCCGTCAACGGCTGGCCGCTCTGGGTCTGGGATCGCGCCTACGCGGAGGTGTCGGCGTGAAGTTCACCCACTACGCCGAGCCGCTCGAGCTCGAAACACTCACCGGCTCGGCGCTGTTGGCCGAATTCGGCACCCTCGACGTCCGCGACGACGTTATCGCGATCGAGCACGAGGGCGCCCCGGAGTTCCTGACCGTCGCCCAGGCCGAACATCTCGTCACGATGCTGACTGAGTGCATCAAGGCCGCCTCATGACGCCGCGCTTGTTGTGCCCCATCGGCTTGTACGGCAACAACGCGTTGCCGGTCACCGACATCCTCGAATACGACGTCAAGGCCGGCACCCACTACGCCCTCGTGCGCACGGGGTCGGATGCGCCGCGGTGGCGCACCTGTAGCGAACTCGTCGTCGAGACGGGTGATACCCGATGACCGCGTTGCCGCTACTCGTCGGCGTCACCGTCGGTCAACTCGTACGGCTCCGGTCCGTCGCCGATGAAACACAGACCCTGCTCGACCGCCTCGAACATCACCTCGAGGACGTCCATGCGCAGCTGGACCGTCTCGTACCCCTTGTAGTCGAACTGAATCGGGATCTGCGGCGCGAGCCACAGAGTTCTCGACGCGATTACACCATCAACGTCTCCGGTGACGACTGTCGCGAAGCTCTTGCCCTCACGAAACGCGCGGAGCGTCAGCGCCTCCAACGTCGCCAGATGCTCATCGGGGATGCCGATTTCGGTGGTCGCGTAGATGAGTGTGCCCATGGCGATTCTTCTCCTTGCTCGCTGTGTGGTGCTTCGAGCGTAGGAGACCCCACCGGCGGCGGCGGCCATACCGTCGCCGCTGGTGACGGGGGTGGTACCCGATGACCGAGTCCGAACAGTTCGCGCCGCCGCCGCAGCTGCTCGGCGTCGAACACATCGCCCGCATCATGCACGTGTCCGTCGAACTGGCCCGCAAACGCATGGCTTCAGGGCGCTGGCCCAGCGTGAAACCGTCACGCACCCGCTACATGACCTGGGATCAAATCCACGAGGCCATCGCGATCGAATCCACGCCGGCCGCCCAAGCCAGCGCCACGTCGGCACGCCCCCCGGTGGCGCCGAACCGGTCCGGCCTGTCGTCGCGGTCGCGTCGGAAGCGCGGTGCGGCATGATGCGCCGTCTTTGGCATCCGTTGGTCGACCTGGCTGGCGCCGAGATCGTCGAGTACTGGACGCCGATCGGTGAACGCTACGTCACCCTTCGCGTCGTCGACCGTGGTCAGGGCTTCAACCACGTCGACATTCCGGTCGATGAGCTGGTGATCCGATGACGCTCCTGACGCCCACCATTCTGCTCCTCGGCTGGTCGATCTGGGCAACTGTGCGCTGGGCGCACGAACACCCCGACGACGACGCCCTGGGCCACCACTTCCACACCCTCCCGAAGGAGAACCACCGATGACCTACACCCGCCGCACCATCGTCTCCACCCTCCGCAACCTGTTCACCCCGCGCACCCGTCGCACCCCCGGCCGGCACCGCCGCGGCATCCCCGCCCTGGAGCTCCTGGCCCGCCTGGGCGCCACCGCCACGCCGCCCGTCGTCGGGCGCGTGCCCCGCACGGCAGGGTGGGCGCCGCGGGTGCACTACACGTGCAGCCTCGACCCGGTCACCCAGATCATCCCGGCGGTGGCGTGATGCGCACCGTCGAGCAGGTCGTCGCCGAGATCGACGCCGCCATCGCCGGCACCGGGCCTCTCTCAGCCCACGCCTGGGCACCCGGCCGCGAACCCGCCCTCGAACTGCTGGCGCGCCTGGGCGTGGCCGTCACCCCCGCCTACCCCGGAGTGCGCGACGTCGCCTCGCCGTGCGACGCCGACACCATCGTCATGGAGGTGATCCGATGACCTGGGACTTCCACCCCCACGACACCATCGACGATCTGGCATGCCTCAACGGCCAGGTCTATGTCGGTGTCGGCCGCGCCACCCTGACCGCGATGGGCACCGACATCGATATCGACGACGTCATCGCCATCGGCCACGACACCGAAGCCGGGAAGACCCGACTGCTGCTGCACCCCAGCCACGTCGACGCGATCATCGTCGCCCTCGCCCACGCATCGACGGCGGCGAAGATGGGGCGCGCGTCATGAGCCACCCAGTCGAACTATCGCAGGCGGCACAGGCCGCGTTGGTGAAGTTGCGTCACGCCCGCGACCGGACCGCCTACTACCGCGAGATCGAGGAACAGTCGCGGGCGATCATCGAAGCCGAGTTGGGTGACGCCCACGATGCTGCGACCGTCGACGGCGTCGAAGTCGTCACGTGGACGTACGTGAAGTCGACGCGCCTGGACCAGAAAGCGCTCAAGGAGCAAGCCCCCGATCTGTGGGCAGTGTTCTGTGCGCCGACACAGACGCGTCGCTTCGTGGTGAAGGACGTCTGATGGCACTGGACATGACCGTCGCCGCACCGTCGGGCGTCACGTTCAAAGACGAGCTCGTCGCCATGCTCGCCCACCACTCCGCGAACCAGCCACGCTCACAGCAACGGCGCCTCGGACCATCCGAAGTCGGGCATCCCTGCACTCGCAAACTCGCCTACGGGTTGACGCTGGCGCCCCGATGTAACGACCACGCCGGCGACCCGTTGCCCAGCATGGTGGGTACCGGTGCGCACGCGCAGATGGAAGACGTGTTGGCCGGATACAACGAATGGCACGGCCAGCGCTTCCTCATCGAGAACCGTGTCGAACCCACACCGGGTTTCACCGGGACGATGGACGCCTACGACCTGCGCGACCATGCCGTGATCGACTGGAAGTTCCCCGGCACCACCAAGATGAGCACTGTCCGCCGCGACCAGCACCCCGGAATTCTCTACGAGGTGCAGGCCCATCTCTACGGGCTCGGCGCCCTGCGCGCCGGACTCACCCCCCGCATCGTGCGGATCGCGTTCATCCCACGCGCCGGATTCTCCACCAACACCTACGTGTGGGAAGTGCCGTGGAACCCCGAGATCGCCATGGCCGCCATCAATCGCATGACGTCGACGATCGCCATGGCAGCCGACCTCCAGGTCGACCGGCATCCCGACCGGTACGCGGTGTTCCCCGCCACCCCGTTCCAATGCGACTACTGCCCCTGGCACCACCTCAAACCCGCCGGACCGTACGAGTGCGCCGGCGGCGACGAAGGTCTGCGGCGGCGTCCACTGACCCCCGAGCCATCGGTCACCGAAGTCAGCGCCGCCGACCTGCTGGCCCCCACAAACCCCGCTCAGCGCACCGTCTGAGCGGCCACCAAAGGAAGAGAGAAAGAGCATGACGAACTGGGAGAACATCGAGGTCCCAGCCGGAAGCTACATCGGCTGGGGCACCGAACCCGGCCAGACCGTGATCGGCAAAGTCCTCGGATTCAACATGACCGGCGGCACCGACTTCTCCGGCGCACCCTGCCCCGAACTGCAACTCGAGCTGATCGAACCGGGGTACTCGATGAACAAGGACAACCAGCGCTTCGACTACCAGGCAGGGCAACTGGTGAACATCAACGCCGGCGGCGCGAACTTGAAGCGCGGTGTGACCGCGGCACAACCCGCGCCCGGCGACTTGATCAAAATCGAGCTGGAGAAACTTGAACCGCTCTCAGGTGGACGGTCGGTAAAGGTGTTCGCCATCTCCATTGCCCGGGGAGCAGGCAAGGCGACCGCCGCCCCGGCCGCTGCACCCCCGGCACCTGCTCAGGCCCCGGCTGTCACTGCCGCTGTCCCGGATCTGGTGACGCCACCCGACGGTGTCGATCCCGCCTTCTGGGCCACCCTCGACGACGCGCAGAAACGCGCCTACCACGATGCCGTCGCCGCGAAATAGGCATTCCGATCCTTGGGTGGCCCCGTGTGGGGATGCGGGGCCACCCACTTTCCCCCGGAAAGGGTTTCGCCCATGTTGAGTATCGCCGACGAACTGTCCCACCACTCACTCGTGCGCGTCGCCGGCCTACACCTGGGTGGTGCTGCGCCGACCTGGTCGTGTGCCTGCCAAGGGTGGACCCGCACCGTGTCGTTCAACGCGGCCATCGTCCTACACGCCACACACCAGGCCACCGCATTGAGCGCGGCACGCACTGTCACCACAAGCGCGCAGCGCGCAGCCCTGCCGCATGGAACGATCCTCGTCGACCCGGCCGATGACACCGGATACCTCGTCGATGGCGTCGGCTGGGAGTACATCGCCCGGCGGCTCGAGGAGCATCCGCGTCCACTGGTCGTCGTCTGGCACCCCGACCTCGACGCGACGGACCGATCGTGAAGGCCTCTCTCAGCGCCGAGCAGCAGGACCAGATTGCAACCTGGTATGCCCAAGGCGTCCCCGTCTCCGCCATGGCGCAGCGTCTGGGCTGCAGTGAGCGCACCGTCGCCCGCTGGCGCCGACGACTCGGCATTGCCTCGCCCATCACGCCGCCGCATCGCTGGACGGGCGACGAACTCGCGAGCGCCGAGGCTTTGATCGCCGACGGCGCGTCGCTGCACGAGATCGCCCGCACCCTCAACATCCCCTATGGCTCAGTCCAGCCCCGATTCCGTTATCGGGGCTGGACACCGCAGCAAGCCGGTGCCTGGTCCGCCGAGCTGCGTCGCCTGCGCCGGGCAGGTGCCGACCTGTGATCCAAATCGTCGAATCCGGCTGGCAAGTCGACGACGGCCCGATCCGCTGGCACTCCGAACACCCCGACGTCTACGGCTACCGCAACGCCTACGACCACACGTGGGGCATCGACAGCGCGCACCGCCGCCGGATCCTCGACCGCGAAGCGGCGCGCGACAACCATCCCCAACCGGACGGATGGCTGGTCATCGCCACCCACACCATCACGCCCGGCATTACCAACTACCAGCGCATCCGCTGGGTCGACGAGTTGGAGGAAGCCTGCCGATGACCCACACGTGCACGCATTGCACCAACAAAGGCCGTCGGTGGGGGTGTGCGCCAACTGCGCCAACCCCCACCAGCGTGTCCTGTGCCGCCGCTGCGGCGGTCACATGAGCCACCACACCGACCGGCGGGTCGGCTACCACCTCACCTGCCTGCAGAAACGCGCACCGCCGGCCTAACCTGCCCGCCCCCATCCACCGAAGTCTCAAAGGAGTCACCATGCCCACCCCGTTCATCATCTTCCTCGTCCTCGCGGTCATCGCCATCATCGTCACCGTCGCCGCGAAACTGATCCACCACCGCAACCGCGACCAACGCGACGCCGACGAGATCCGCACCATCGGCCGCATCGCAACCGGCACCGCCTGGACCCTCGCGCTCATCCCGCTGGTCATCTCCTGCACGACGATCGTGTCCACCCGCAACATCGGCGTCGTCACGAAATTCGGCCGCCCAACGGGCACCGACCTCACCAACGGACTACACCTGAAGTCACCGCTGGCCAAGGTCCACGAAATGGACGGGGCCATGCAGATCCTCAACCGCACCGGCAAAGACGCCACCACCGTCCGCTTGGGCAACAACAGCCTCGCCCAAGTCGACAACACCATCCGCTGGCGCATCGTCCCCGCCGCCGCACCAGCCCTCTACCTGGACTACCGGTCGTTCGACGGGGTCCGCGACAACCTCGTCACCCGGCAGGCCAACGCCGCGCTCAACGAAGTCCTGGGCGGCTTCAACCCGCTCACCTCGCTGGAATCGCAGGACAACGAGAACCAGAACGTCGAGCTGGCGAACAAGGTCGCCGAAGTCCTGCGCACCAAAGTCGGCCGCCAGATCGTCGTCGAGCAGGTCATCATCCCGGTCGTCCGATTCGACGCCGAAACCCAAAAGCGCATCGACGCATTCAACACCGAGGTCGCCAACACCCGCGTCGCCGAGCAGCGCCAGAAAACCGCGAAGGCTGATGCCGAGGCCAACCGCATCATCGCCGACTCCGTCAAGAACGACCCCAACGTTGTCACCGCGCGCTGCATCGACCAGGCCATCAAAGCAGGGATCTCCCCGGCCGGCTGCTGGCCCGGCGGCTCGGTCATCACCGGTGTCAAATAGCCGCCCCGGTGACCCAGATCGCGTTCGCCGAGCTGCTGGAACTACTCGGCCACACCGAACACACCAGCCTGTGCCACAAACCCGTCGGCGGCCAGTTCACCACACTGGTCAACACCCCGACGGTGTTGCCGATGATCGTCGAGCGCCTCCCCGATTCCGACGTGTGGTTCGGCATCAACCCCATAACCGGGCCCGCCCGTACCGGAGGTAAGCGTGGCAGCGCCGACGACGTCACCGCACTGGCCTGCCTGTGGGCCGACCTCGACGTGAAACCCGGGGCGTGCCACAGCATCGAGCACGCCGAGCTCCTCATCGCCGACCTGTCCGCAGTGCTGGGCACCGTGCCCGCAGTGGTCATCCACTCCGGGCACGGGCTGCAGCCACTGTGGCTCATCGACGACAACGAATCCCGCAACCTCGACCCCCAGAAACGGGCACAAGCCGCGGTCGTCCTCAAACGCTGGGGGCGACTCGTCGCCACCATCGCCGCGGCCCGCGACATCACCGTCGACTCCGTGTTCGACCTGCCGCGCATCCTGCGCGTCCCGGGCACCATCAACCACAAACACCCGGCCGAACCGATGCCGGCGTACGCCATCGCCTACCCCGGCGCACCGCTGGCGCTCGACGAGATCGGTGAACGGCTCGACGAGTACGGCGTGGCCGAGATGGAATCCGACGCCACGCTCGACGAGCCCGTGGACATGTCGGCGTTCGAGTGGGCCGAGCAGACCTGCCCGTACGCCGCGAAGATGATCGACTCGTGGGCCACCGAAACCCCGCCGGCGCGGCACCCGTGGATGCTCGCCCAAGCCACCCGCATCGCCGCCGCCCGCCGCAAAGGCTGCCTCACCCACACCGACCACCAACGTGCCGTCACCGCACTCACCACCCGCATGCAGGCACTCTGCGACAGCGGATCGAACGCGCGCGCCGTCGCACCATCCGAGGTCGCCGACGCCCTGCGCTGGGGCGAGCAGCGTATCGCCGGACTCGCCGACACCCACATCGATCGCGAACTTGGTAACCACCCCCACGGTTTGCGCGTCGTCGAAGTCACCCCCGCCGAACTCACCGGCAACACCACCCCGCCCGCCGTCACCACCATCGGCGGAACCGCCCTCGCCGCCGGACAGCCCCTGAAAGCCAGCTTCACCGACACCGGCAACGCCCAACGCCTCATCCACGCCCACGGCCACCAGCTGCGCTACTGGGCGGCCCGACGCACCTGGCTCCACTGGGACGGCCACCGTTGGGCGCCAGCCGACGACGCCGCCCCCGCCATGGCCGCAGCCCACCAGGTCGCCGACCAACTCCCCGAAGGCTCGAAGGAGGAGAACGCCCACAAACGCGCCTCCCTGCAAGCCGCCGGTCTGCGCAACATGGTCGACCTCGCCCGCTACGACGACCGCATCCGCGTCCACGCCGACATGCTCGACAACCAGCCCTACGCCCTCAACACACCCGACGGCACCATCGACCTGCACACCGCGACCCTGCACCCCCACCAGGCCGCCGACAACCACACCAAGATCACCCGGGTCGGCTACCAACCCGACCAACCCACCCCCCGGTGGACCCGATTCCTGACCGAGACGTTCAACGGCGACCACGCCATGATCGGCTACCTGCAACGCATCCTCGGCTACGCCGCCACCGGCGCCGTCACCCACCACATCCTGCCGTTCCTCCACGGAGCCGGAGCCAACGGAAAAACCGTCCTCACCGACGTCCTGCTGGCCGTCCTCGGCGACTACGCCATCACCCTGCCCTCCCACGTCCTCATCGCCGACAAATACAGCCACGACACAGAACTCGCACGCCTGGCCGGCGCCCGCGTCGCCGTCTGCTCCGAAGTCACCGAAAACGGCAAATTCGACGAGGAAAAGGTGAAATCACTCACCGGCGGCGATCGCCTTTCCGCACGATTCCTGTATTCCAATCCATTCGAATTCACACCCAGCCACACGCTGATATTGCACGGCAATCATCAGCCGTCTGTGAAAGTCGGAGGCCACTCATTCTGGCGGCGGCTGCGCCTAATCCCATTCGAAAACACCGTCCCCGAAGAACAGCGCGTCGAAGGCCTCGCCGAGCGCCTCGTCGCCGAAGAAGGCCCCGGCATCCTCGCCTGGATGGTCGCCGGCGCCCAAGCCGCCCGAGACGGCCTCGGCGAACCGGCCCGCGTCGCGCAGGCCACCGCAGACTACGAACAAGACGAGGACGCCCTGGGCCGCTTCATCGACGACCGCCTCCACCTCGCCCCGGGCAATCCCAACGTCAAAGCCGACACCTCGCTCGTGCGCAAGAACTACAGCGAATGGTGCCGCGACAACGGCGTCACCGAACTGTCCGCGATCGCGTTGAACCGCGAGCTGCGACGCCGTACCGAAACCGAAGTCATCAAGTCGAACGGCCGCCGATTCTACGTCGGCGTCGGCCTCATCGACCCCAGCCTCGACGACGATGGGAGGTACGGCGAATGACCAACTTATCCACAGGCGAAAAGTGTCCCTGTGACGTCGAAAAGTGTCCCTGTGACGCAGGGACACTTTTCGACCGCAGGGACACTTTCAGGGACACTTTTCTAGCAAAGTGTCCCTGCCTTGACCTGCGCAAACAGTCGAATAGGGACACAAGGGACACTTTTCCCAAAAAGTTACGCGCACGCGCGCGAGGGAAAACCCCAGGTCGCGGTCACTTCGCAGGCCCCAAAATCTCCACGGAGGTAACACTTAGCCAAAAAGTGTCCCTTGTGTCCCTGCCCATCGCTGGCGACCCGACGTTATCCACGGGCGGAAGACTGCCATGAGCGACGCAACGCGCCTGACCGCGCTACTGATCCGCATGGCCGAACTCGCCAACCGCTGGGACCGAGTCGCGACACGCGATCTGCCCTCCTCACCGCACGCCGCAGAGTTCGCCGCCGTGCTGCGCTACGAGGTCATGCAGGCCCTCGGCGAGGCGGACCGATGACCGCGAAATGCCCCGTCTGCAACCAGACCCTCAAACCCACCGCCACCGCGCGCCGCGCCGCCCGCAAAGCCGCCGAATCCGACTTCGACACCGGCCGCTGCAACTGCGGCGCCCAAGTCCTCGTCGGCTGGGCCGACGCACAGCTGCGCACCCTCGACGCCGCGCCGCTCAACCAAATCGGCGAACTGGCCGCCCAGGCGCTCGGCCTGCCCACGTTCACCCGCCACGGCGCACGCTTCCGACTACGCAGCACGATCGAGCGCCGACGCTTCCCCGACCGGCCCAACACCGTGCACGCCGCCCACCGCTGCGCACAGCACTGGCCCGAGCAACTCCTACTGCCGATGGCCAGACACGACAAACCGAATACGCCGACAAACCCCGAATTGAGCGATAGGAACATCCCATTCTGATGAGAACATTCACCGTTTTCATTCCCGGAATTCCCGCCCCCCAAGGATCGAAAAGACACGTCGGCCGCGGAATCCTCATCGAATCGTCGAAGAAACTCGCACCCTGGCGCACACTGGTCGCCTACACCCTCGGCAACCACCCCGGACTCGAACTCATCGACAGCGGCCCCATCCACATCGGAATCGCATTCACCATGCCGCGACCCAAATCCACACCCAAGACCCGACCCACCCCGCCAGCGGTGAAGAAGCCCGACCTCGACAAGCTTGTGCGCGCCATCCTCGACGCCGGGTCGGGTGTCGCCTGGCGCGACGACTCCCAAGTCATCTCCATCACCGCCACCAAACGGGTCGCCGAGCTCCACGAGCAACCCGGCGCGAAGCTGTCGATCACCGCAATCGGAGTCCCACAATGACCGACGACAACGACACCTACCTCGACCGCACCGCCCGCGAAGCCCTCGCCCACGACCTGAACACCATCACCACCTGGCTCGCCGACGACCTCGACACCGTCATCACCAAACAAATCAACTACCAAGGCCGCGGCAACACCCGCTCAAACGAATCACCCTGGCCCATGCACCTCACCGCCAGCGACGCATCCTGGGACCTGATCAACACGCTGCACGCCTGGATCGACACCGTCGTCACCCAACGCCACTACCCACATCCCGGCCGTCTACGAGCCGCACAAGCCGCGAAATGGCTACACCAGCACCTCATCGCGCTGTCCCTGTGCGAAAACGCCGACCAGGCCGCCGACGAAATCCACCACGCCGTCACCCGCGTCCGCCACATCGTCGACCGCCCGAGGACCCCCGAATTCGTCGGCCCCTGCCAATCCGACGACGCCACCGCCATCGCCGCCGGCAAGAAGATCACCAACCCCGCCGTCTGCGCGGGCCTGTACTGCTGGCGCGGCAAAACCGAGTACGACTGCTCGACCTGCGGACAGACCTTCGACATCCCGACCGTGAAGGCCGCCACCGAAGAAGCCATGGCCCAACGCCTGTTCGACTTGCCCGACCTGCGTCGAGCACTCACGATGCTCGTCGGCGCCAGCGTGCCCCGCCAACTCGTCGACGGCTGGATCCGGCAAGGCCGACTCATCCCCAGAGGCGGCAAGTACAAGCTCGCCGACGCCCTGGTCCTGTGGGCCCAACGGCATTCGACACGCAAAACGTCGTGACCAGCGCTTTGCCCCCCTACGTGCTAAGCTGACGCCGCACGGCGCGAGAGGTCTGGGACACAGTCCAACATCTCGCGCTTTCGTCGTCTCAGCGGGCTAGTCACTCAGCTGGGACCAGCCCGCGCGTCCACCCCGCCCTTACCCGGGGTCGTTGTGCTGCGCGGGCACCTCGCCCCTGTAGCTCAGCCCGGCCAGAGCGGCTGCCTAGTAAGCAGCTGGGCGCAGGTTCAAATCCTGCCGGGGGCTCCACCTCCCGAAGGAGACCCCGATGACCGCGCTCCTGCAATCGCTGGCCGCCCAGCAACGCCGCTGCCACAACCAGCACCACGACAAGACCGACCGCTTCAACCACCGCTGCCGCAGGTGCCGGCGCGGAGCCGACGTCGCCGTGCGCCGCGAGCTCGGCGAGTCCTGATCCGGTGTGGGGCCGGTTGATTGAGCAGGCCCTCACCCTCGTCGGCTTCATCGTCGACTGCCAGCGGCGTCGCGGCGACCCTGACTGGGCTGCCCGTATCGACGACCACATCGACGCACCGAACTGAGAAGGGGACCGCCATGGCTGCACTGTGCTTCTTCGCCGCGATCCTCGTTGTCCTGTCGGCTCCGGTTGAATCCTGAGCAGCCTGCTCCGGAGGAAAAGTGAGCAGGTTTACGGGGTTGAGTCTGCCTGACGATCGGCTTCTACGGAGGGCAGTGTGTCGATTGCGGTGTGTTTGATGCGA
>WBZU01000054.1_pt1 | contig 133260 bp, 117 predicted proteins | sample 5204311 | NCBI WGS metagenome assembly WBZU01 (sample SAMN12344359, study PRJNA552823) | activated sludge metagenome | biome: Activated sludge suspended growth; feature: Nitrification reactor; material: Wastewater; isolation source: activated sludge from nitrification reactor of wastewater...
CTGATCGTCACGACCCGAGGCAGGAGCCGTATGCGGTAGTCCCGCACGTACGGATCTGTAGAGGGGGTGCTGGGTGACTGGCATTCCTACTCTGACTGTTGAAGTTGACTTCGACGCCGGTGGTCAGCGTTGGCGTTCTGCACTCGGATCGCCGGCGGCTTCGGTCTCCATGCCCAGCGTCTCCATCGCACTTGACCCCCCAGTGACGGGAGCCTTCAGCCGCCGATCTTCTGCACGCGCGGCGGCACCCAGCTGCCGTCGAGCACCGACGGGTGTCCTTGTCCCTAGGCCAGTTCATGCGCAGCATCAGGATGAAGTCGCCCTTCGGCGCCGGCAGCCAGTTGGCCCCCTTGTCCTTGCCAGGCGACTCGTTCTGGAGTCGAAGCTGTACAGGTCGGCGAGCATCGCCGAATAGTGGCGCTTCTTGTCCATCGCCGGCACGCACAGCAACAGCGGCTCGGCGCGCAGGTCGGCCTGCAGCATCGAGTACGGCGTGTCGGAGTTGGGCGTCGGGATCGCGGTGTCCTTGGGCGTGAAGGGCTTCGAGTCGTTCCAGATCTGGTTGAAGGCGGTCTTGTATTGCGACGAGGTCCTGTCGATGCTGAACTCGACCACCGCCTTGCAGGCCGCGACCATCGGGAAGCCGTAGACGTAGGCCTCCCCCATGATCGCGTTGGTCTCGGCGACGCCGGGCGCCGCAACGCCGGCCGCCTTGTCCTGCTTCGCAGCTTGGGCGATGGTGTCCTCCTTCTTGCCGCAGCCCGCAAGCAGCAACGTGGCGAGCGCGCCGCACAGGGCAGTCGTGGCGAGTACGCATCGGGTCCGGTGCATGCAATCTCTTGAGTGTCCGGTGGGTCAGTCTGGAACGTCAGCCATCGGCGCCGGCCGCCGGCCCGACGAAGAACATCGCGGCGAGCCTGCGCATGCCCAGCACCCGTCCCAGCTCCCAGATCGTGAAGAACGGGACGAAGGCCACGGTGAGCATCAGCACGCGCGCGCCGACCTCGTAGGCGCCCACCTGGGCAAACTCGCGCAGGCCGCCGTACAGGCCCTGGTGATGGATCCAGCCGGTGACCAGGTGCTCGACGACGGTGAACAGCGCGACCAGCACCGCGAACAGCGCGCACTTGTAGGCCACCGCCAGCGCGAGCGGCCCGTCGTCGAGGCGGCGGGTGAACGCGAACATGCGGCCGATCAGGATGACCTTGGCGATGACCATCGCCTCGATCAGCGCGAAGCCGAAGTGCAGGTAGGTCACGCCGCTTTCGGCCATGACGAGCCAGCGATAGACCATGAAGCAGCCGAGGAACAGCCACAGGTACAGCGTGATGACCCAGTAGGCCTTGAGTTCCTCGACGACGCGCTCCTTCAGGCCGTGGGCCGCTGCCTTTGCGTTCATGCCGTGCGCTCCCGTCGTGCCTTCACGCGGTGCCCGAGGCAGGCGCGCCGGGCGCTGCCTTGTCGTCGGCACGCGCCAGCAGCACGCGGGCGGCCGTCGGGTAGACCAGCAGGGACAGCAAGGCGGCGCCGATCAGCGCCTGCGCCGTGTCGGGGTCGATGTGCCTCGACTTCAGCCCGGCGTTGGTGATCACGACCACGATGCCGAGCGAGGCGACGGATGAAGACAGCGCCATCGGCACCAGCTCGTCCCGGGGCAGGTCGTGCCGGTAGAGCCAGGCCGGCAGGCCGCGGATCAGCAGGAACAGGGCCAGGAAGCCAGGCAGCATCAGCAGCGTCTGCAGGTCGCGCCCCAGCGCCGCCACGTCGAAGGCGATGCCGGTGCCGACGAAGAAGAACGGCGCGAACCAGCCGAAGCACACGGCGTCGATCTTCTTGCGGAAGTCCTCGCCGTCGGCGCCGCGCGCCGCCATGCCGACGATCATGCCGCCGGCGAAGGCGCCGAACACGGCCTCGAAGCCGAGGCCCTCGCAGATGAAGACCAGCGCGGCCAGCAGCAGCAGCGCCAGCCGCACCGGCAATTGCGTGCTCGAGTGCATCGTGCGCGCCAGCAGCGCAATGACTCTCGGCGGCCGCAGCCCCGCGCCGACGCCGGCGGCCACCCCGACGACGGCGAGGAACACGATCAGCAGCGCGAACTCCTGCCAGGTGCTGTAGCGGCTCGACAGCGCGAGCGACATCGCGACGATCGGACCAACCTCGCCGATGGTGCCGGCTGCCAGCAGCATGCGGCCGATCGGCGCGCCGAGCAGGCCGCCGTCGCGCAGGATCGGCAGCAGGGTGCCGAGCCCGGTCGTCGCCAGCGCGATGATGACCATCAAGGGCGTGGTCATGCCGAAGATCGTGCGCATCGCCAGCAGCGCGACCGCGCCGATCAGCACCGAGGCGAGCCAGCCGGTCGCCCCGAGCACGAGCGGCCGCCCGCGAATGCGTTCGAAGTCGATCTCCATGCCCGCCATGAACATCACGGCGACCATGCCGACGTCGTGCATGAACGAGACGAACCTGTCGGTGTCGACGAGGTGCAGCACGTGCGGGCCGAGCATGATGCCGAGCAGCACCTCGAACACCACCACCGGCACCCGCGCGCCCACGCGCGTCTGCGCGATCAGCGGCGCGGCAACGGCGGCGAGGAAGACGACGAAGATCGGGTGCGCGCTCAGCATGGAAATCCGGAAGTCGGCTCCGGCCTCTCGGGAAGCGCGAACGCGCGAGGTTGCTTCGACATCGCCAGTCCTAGAACGGCAGGTTGAGCGTGGCGAACAGCGCGTAGCCCTCCGGGCGATCGCGCGCCCAGAACTCCCAGTACCCCCGGACGTTCAGGTACGCGGTCTTGTCGCCGACCCGGAACAGGTAGCCGACTTCGGGGCCGACCGACGCCACGCGCGACCTGAATCCGCCGAGCAGACGCTGCCGGGCGGCGCCGACAGCGCCATCGGTCGGGTAGGTGTCGTTGCTGAGCTGGTAGTAGACGTAGCCGACGATGCCGACTTGCCAGCTCTTCGACAGGAACTGCGAAGCCGCCCAGTCCAGATGCGAGTCGATGCCGTTGCGATAGTCGGTATCGGGGTTGCGCCAGTTGTAGGTGATGCCCGCGACCGCGGACGCTTCGACCCCGGTGCTTTGGTTGAGATACGTGTAGCCGCCGCCGGCGTCGATGGCGGCGTGCCCGATGCCGATGTTCGCCAGGCGCTTGGCGTTGTAGGCGCCCACCGGGATGTCGCCGGTCAGGTAGGTCATGGCGTTGTGGTTGCCCGAATTCCAGTACAGCGCCACGATCGGATACAGGTCGGTTCCCCCGCGCACGCTGTCGGATGTCTCGGGCTGCACGACGCCCGACGCAAGCTCGGACGAAATCCGCGCCGAGGTGGTGTTGCTGCCGAAGCCCCAGCCCAGGCCGATCATCGGCTGCGCGCCGAACACCTTGGTGGCCGGTGCATACGACGCCTGGCCGATCAGCAGCGAGCTTCGCGTGTCGAGGTCGGTGACGAGCGTATTGCCGCGGGCAAACGTCGTGCTCGTATCCGCGCTGCCGCGGTAGTAGTACGGCATCAAGGTCACGGTCCAGCCCGGCGTGGGCGGCACCGCCGACATGCTCGAATACTGTCCCGAGAACCAGAACGGCACGCCGCCCTCGTCGGCCCGCACGGCGCCGGGAGCGGCGAGCGCGATGACGAAAGCGGCGAAGCCGACGCCCGTCGAACAGCGCGGAGCGGTTCGCACCGCGGCCGGCGGTTCTCGGCCGGCGCCTGTCTGCACGCCGGCCCGAGACGCGCTCGATCGAGCCTGTGCACGTGCGGCGCAACCCCGGAGCCGCCGGGCACCGAAAGCGCTCTCTCCCTCGCCCGGCACATGCTCGGAATCGGCATGAACCCGCCTTTGGGCTTCGGCGGTCACGATCGACAGCTCCATCGCTCAGTGCGCTGCCTGCGGCACGATCGTCGCACCAACATCCTCGAGCAGCCGTTTGAAGTCGGGCGATTCGAGGATGATGGCTCCGGCGGCGGCGCGCAAGCGATCCACCGCTTCGGCCGGCAGCACGAACGACGTCGGCTGCTGGTTCAGATAGTCGAACTCCGCCTTGTCCTCGAGCCGTGCGAACGAGACGTCGATCGCGTAGACCTGTGCGTCGGGCACGCGCGTCGCGACGCAGATGGGTGTGTCGGCGTTGGCCGAACAGCCGGCAAGGGTACGGATGTGGCGCATTGCCTGCCATCGTGCCGAGATGTCCTTCAACAGGTCCACCGCCTCGTAGGAATAGTGGTCGATCGGAACACCGGTCGCCTTGATGAGGATGTCGAAGGTTCCCGGCGCGGACTCGGAGCGGTCCCAGCCGGTATCGGGCGCCGAGAGCGAGTTGACGACGAACACGATCACGCGCCGCACCTTGTCGAGCCGCGTCGCGATGCCCTGGCCGTGCATCGCGTCGAGCAGCTGCAAGGCATCGAGCACGCCGCGCATGCCGACGTTGTCCGAGACGCCGCCGTCGACGAGGTGGACATAGGGCCGCTGCCTGCCGTCGAAGTACGGCTCCAGCTCCTTGATCTCGCGTATCGCGCGCGCCGCCGGCCGCGGCGGATCATCGGACTTGACGAACTGCTGTGCCCACGCAGGCAGGCTGTAGTTGCACGTGCCGCCGTAGTTGTTGATCGTGACCGGCGAAAGCACGACCGGCACCGCCGAGGACGCCGCCGCGGCGCGCGACAGCGGGACAGCGTCCAGGTCCGAGCACAGCGCGTCGAAGGTGCTCTGCGAGAACACGAAGCGGCCGCCGGTGGCGATGTCGGTGGCCGAAGCCAGGATCATCGGGCCGCTCCCGCGATCGAGATCGGCGAAGGTGGCATGGTTGAACAAGATTTCGTCGTAGAGCTGCGCGGCGAGCTCGGAACGGCCCCATCCGGTCGATGCGAGCTGGCCCCAGTTCGCGGGGTTGAGCGCGCGGGCAACGAGCTCGCCTTGCACGTCGCGCTCGAGGAAGCGCGGCTCGTAGTCGTCGAACAGTTTGTCGCCGTACAGGCCATAGGCCAGCGCCGTGAAGCTGCCTCCGGACACGCCGGTGATGATGTCGACCGCGTCGAGCAGCCGCCCCTTTCCGTTCGGGCCGACGACTTGCGTACGCCGCAGCAGCTCGAGCACGCCGTACGAGAACGCGGCCGCGCGCGTGCCGCCGCCCGAGAAGGCGAGGATGACCAGGTTCTCTTCGCTCCTGAAGTGCTTCTGGCGCTCCTGGAACGTGTAGCCCTTGTCGGGCGCGACGCTGGCGATCGGCGGGTTGACGGGCCGCGTCGCGCAGCCGCCGAAGACGAGCAGCGCGAGAACCGCGGCGATGGTGCGCGCATGCACGGCCCGACCTCCTTGCCTTCCTGCCGGCGCCAGCTGCCCGCTGCCGGCGCGGCCGATCGGCAAGTCGCTTGCGCTTGCGCTTGCCATCGCCTCGGCCGGCGCGAAGCCGCAGGGCCTTCAGCCGCCGACCTTCTGCACGCGCGGCGGCACCCAGCTGCCGTCCAGCACCGAGGGCGGCTTCTCCTTGGCCCAGTACATGCGCAGCATCGGGATGAACTCGCCCTTCGGTGCCGGCAGCCAGTTGGCCTCCTTGTCCTTGCCCGGCGACTCGTTCTGGAAGTACAGCGTGAGCGACCCGTCGGCGTTGAACTTCGGGTTGTCGCGCATGCTCACCGTGAACTTGTTCAGCGGGTTGGGCACGAACCACCAGCCCTGGTCGATCATGTACATCGTGAACGACCAGAAGCCGTTGACCGGCGGCGTCTGGCCCTTGGGGAAGGTGATGGTGTACTTGTTGGCGCCGGTCAGCTTCTCGCCCTTGGCGTCGATCGTGGTGTACGGATAGACCGCGTCTTCCGACAGGTTGGCCGGCCAGCCGAAGGCGGCCACCACCGCGCGCTTCATGTAGTCGGTGCCGTACCGCCCCAGGCCCTTGGTCATCTGCCAGCCTTCGACATCGATGCCGAGGCTCTTCTGATTGGCGCCGATCTTGTCGAGCGCCTTCTGCGGCAGATCCTTCAGTGCGGCCTGCACGGCCGGGTCGAGTTTGCCCAGCTCGAACTTCTTGCACGGCTCGATGCCGATCTTGGCCATCCTGGCCAGCATCGGCGCGTCGGCCGCGGCGGCCGGCGCGTTCTTGCACATCGCCTGGGCGAGCCAGTTGAAGTAGCCCTCGGTGCCCATCGCCAGGATCACCGCCTGCGGCTTGTCGGTCATCGAGATGCCGGGGTTGGCATCCACCGGCGCTGCCTTGGGCGTGTAGGGCTTGCCCCAGGCCGAAAGCGGCGTGATCTTGTACTGCGCCTGCAGCGCGTTCACGGCCTTGTAGTCGGCGTCGGTGCCGGTGGCGTAGGTGCGCCCGAGGATCAGCGCGTGGCGCGTGGTGAACGCGTAGTGCGTCATGCCCTTGGGTACCGTGCCCTTCCAGCCCGGGCCGGTGAGCAGGAACTTGCCGGCCTTGCCGCCGGTGGTGCGCGCGCCGGGGCTCTGGATGATCGACATCCACAGGTCGTACATCGGGAACAGGAAGTAGCGCTTGCCCATGTCGGGGTGGCTGAACACCTGGGGCTCGGACAGGTCGAGCCAGACGCCCGAGTACAGCGTGTCGGCGTTGGGCGCCGAGACGCCGCGGTAGTCGGCGGGCGGGTAGCGCTTGACGTTGAAGAACTGGTTGGCCGGTGCCCTCAGGCCCTCGACCTCGGCCACGTTGGACATCTGGATGCGCGTGACGTCGGTGGTCACGAGCGAGTAGCCGAAGACATAGGCGTCGGTGGCAATGTCCACCGCCTCCTGGACCTTGGCGTCCTGCGCGGCCGCAGGGCCGCCGTACCCGGCCACGACGATCGCGGCACACAGGGTCGATCGGGCGACGTGACGATGGATCATGACTTTCCTCCTGGGTTCATGGAACTGCTCCCTGGTCATGGCCTCCCGGCGGCTGCCGGGGGACCGATCTCGCCAGGCCTCGAGGGGTGCGGGGCCGTGGCGGTGTTGGACTCTTTCCGTGCCGGCGGAAACTGGGCACGCCTGGCTCGGCTGCTTCGGGCGTGCAAGGTGTGCATGGCGGGGTCGTGCCCGGATGGGGATCGCCGGCTTCAGCGCGCGCCCGGCGGCGGGCCCGGCCGGTTCGCCAGCGCGCGCTCGACGGCGCCGCCCAGATCGGCAGCCAGGGTGGCCTTGTGCACCACGCCTGCGGCGCCGGCCGCGAGCGCGGCGGCGTCGGCGCGCGCGTCGTCGTGGTCGCTGAGCACCAGCGCGCGGCTGTGCGGCGCCAGGCTGCGCAGCTCGGCCAGCAGCGCCTCGAGCCGGCCCGCAGCAAGCGCCAGGTCGACGAGCATCAGCGTCGGCTGCAGCCGACGCGCGCCGGCGAGCAGCGATGCCCGGTCGGCCACCAGGAACACGCCGTCGAACGAGGCTTGCAGCCAGTCACGCAGGCCTTCGGACATGCGCTGGTGGCCGCAGGCCACCAGCACGCTGCCGGGGCGGCGGCCGGGGCTCTGGTCGGGCAGCATCGGCGGCTTTGCGGCATACGCGGCCCGTTCAGGGAGCCGCCACCACCGTGTAGTGCACGCCGTTGGCGCCGTAGGCGGGCAGGAACCAGGTGTTGCCGCTCAGGTAGTAGGTCTGGCCGTTCTTGTTGACCGCCATCGCGCCGGCCGGCAGCGCCGCATAGCTCGCGCCCATCGCCCAGCTTGCCGGCCCGGCGGTCGTGGTCACGGTGGTCGTCGTCGTGCGCGTCGTGCCGGGCGCCGCGGCACCGGCGGCGCCTGCGGCAACGCCCGACTGGTATGCGGCAGTCGTGTTCGCGCTGCCGGTGGCGACGCCGGCTGCGTAGGCGTTGGAGGTCGCCGCCGCGTTCGCCGACGATGCAATTGCCGCGCCGGTGGCCATGCCGACCACCGCGCCGGCCGCGGCGGCGCAGCCGTAGCAGCCGCTCGAGTAGTACGGCACCGCCACCGGCGGGTGGTAGGCCGGATACGCCGGATACGCCGGATAGGCCGGCGGGTGGTAGTAGCTCGCCCCGCCGGGCGTCGTGGTGACCGCACCGTAGCCGGCCTTGCCGTAGGTCGTGTCGCCGGCGGTGTTGGTGTGCTCGGTGCCGCCGTACACCGAATGCGCGCTGCTGCCGCCGTAGGCATTGGTGTGCTCGGTGCCTTCGCCGGCCACATGCTGGGTGCTGCCGCCCCAGCGGTTCTCGTGCGCGGTGTCGCCGAAGCGGTGCGCGGTGGCGCCGCCGAAGCGGTTGGCCGAAGCCCAGGCAGCCGCGGGCGGCGCCCAGGCGGCGAGTGCGCCGCCGATCGCCGCCGAGCTGAGCAGGGCCAGGGTCGTCGCGTTCATGGCGTGCCTTTCGTGGATGGCGGCTGGGTCGCGGGCTTGGCCGATTTGCCGATCGCCACCGGCCTCACGCCGATCGGCACCTTGCGGCCCGGCGCGGCGAAGGCCATCGGCATGCCCGCCCTGGCCTTCGTGGTATCGAAGGTCTCGGCCGGGATCGCGCCGTCGACCTGCCAGTTGGAAAGTTCCAGGTCGTGGCGCAGGCGCTTGGGGTCGGCGCTGAACTGCGCGCGGATGCGCCGCGGCAGCTTGTCGTCGGCGCCGATCCAGATCTGCAGGAACACGTCGTCGTTGGCCCAGACCACCATGTCGGTCTTGACGCCGCCGACGACGGCCGACGGGCCGATCACGAAGGCGAGCTTCGCGCCCGCGCTGATCGCGCCGTAGGGGTCGGGCAGCAGCAGGTCGGTGAACGGGAAGTAGATCGCCGCGGTGTCGAAGGCCTGCTTCAGCGCGGCTTCGAGCGCCGGCGGCGCCGGCGCCACCGCGACCAGGTTCTCCGCCGGCGCGAAGGCGATCATTTCCTTGCCGTCCCAGTAGAACTCCGACGCCGGTCCGTCGCCCGGGATCACGACCTTGAGCTGGTTCGGCCGCTGCAGCGCGACGTCGTAGCGCACCGTGTAGACGATCGGCGGACCGAGGCGGCTCGGGTACTCGTAGCTCGCGACCGCGGTGAACGCGAGGCTCTTGGCAGCCGCCAGCCGCGCGCTCATCGCCTGCAGCAGATCGACCGCGCGCTGCTCGATGATCGGCTGCGCCGGCTGCGGCGCGGCCTTCTTCGGCGCCGCCTTGGCGGCCGGTGCGGCAGCTTTCGCCGCGGGCGGCGTCTGCGCCGCGGCCGACGCGGCCAGCGCGGCGCCGAGCATCAGCGCGAGGGTGCGGTGCAGCAGCTTGGGTTTCACGGGATCATCCCGCAGTCGAACATCTTGTTGGCGATCGGGCCGGCGACCTTGTTCATGAAGGCGACGCGCAACTGCGGGTCGCTCTTGAGCAGGCCGACCAGGCGCTGCTCCTGTTCGCTCTTGGGCTCCTGCTTCTGCGCCCACAGCTGCTCGCAGGTCGACGACTGGTACTTCTGGATCACCTTGTCGGCGACCATGTTCATCAGCGGGAAGTCGGCAGCAGCCAAGCCGGCGGCGGCCAGTGCGCCGGCCGCGGCCAGCAGCTTGAGCGTGGGCGTTTTCATGGTCATACCTCCAGCGTTGGATTTGCCGCGCGGCTACTTGGACTCGACGATGTCCATCACGACGCGCCGGTTCTTCGCGCGGCCCTGCGGCGTGTCGTTCGGCGCCACCGGGTCTGCTTCGCCGAAGCCGCTGACGCTGATCATCGCGGCGGGAACGCCCCCGGCGACGAGCTCGTCGGCCACCGACTGCGCGCGCGCCTTCGACAGATCGACGTTGGTCGGGAAGCGCTGGCGCAGCTCGGGCCCGATCGGCAGGTTGTCGGTGTAGCCCTTGATCACGATCGTCTGGCCAGTGAAGGTCTTCAGGATCGGCGCGAGCTTGCCCAGCGTCGCCTTGCCCCTGGAGTCGAGCTCCCAGCCGCCCTCGGGGAACAGGATGCCGTTGGCCAGCGTCACCCGCACCAGGCCCTGCAGCTGCGTGATCTGCGCCTGGTCGGCGGCGACCTCGCTCTTGAGCTGGTTGTCGAGACGCTGGTAGGTGTCGGCCTTGCCCACCTCCTGCTTGTAGGTGCTCTGCGACACGCAGGCCGACAGCAGCACGGCGGCGCTCAGGCACAGTGTCGTGATCGTCTTGTTCATCGTCGCTCCTCCATTTGGAGCCACGGATGCTGCACACGGCCGCCGCCGCCGTCACCTCGTAGGACTACGAGGCGTGCGCGCGATTTCCGGGCGGCCTTACGCGCCCTACAGCCTCAGCCGCAGCGCGATGCCGATCAGCTCGGCATTGGTCTTCACGCCCAGCGTCTCCATCGCCTGGTACTTGTGGTATTCGACGGTGCGGTGCGAGATGTCGAGCAGCCGCGCGATCTCCTTCGCCGAACGGCCATCGACGAGCAGGCGCAGGATTTCGCGCTGGCGCGGCGTCAGCCCCGAAGCCGGGTCGCGCATCGGGTGATGGCCCGACGTGCCCAGCACTTCGGCGGCGATCTCGGGGCTGATGAAGATGCCGCCGGCGGCCGCGGTGCGCAGCGCCTGCAGCAGCTCGCGCGGCGCCGCGTGCTTGAGCACGTAGCCGGCGGCGCCGGCCTCGAGCGCACGCCGCGCGTAGGCCGGCTCGGTGTGCATCGTCAGGAAGACGACCGGCAGGTCCAGGCCTTCGCTGCGCATCGCGTGCAGCGCGTCGATGCCGTTCAAGCCCGGCATCGAGATGTCGGCGACGATGAAGTCGGCCGCCGTCTGCCGCGCGAGCTCGAGCAGCGAGCGGCCGTCGGCCGCGCGGCCGACCAGCTCGTAGTCGTCGGCCAGCAGCGCCGCGAGCCCGGCGACGACCACCTGGTGGTCGTCGGCCAGCAGCAGGCGCGGCCGCGTCACGCCGCCTCCGCGGCGGGCAGCCAGGCGACGACGCGCGTGCCGGCGCCGCTGCGGCTGTCGATCTCGAGCCGCCCGCCGAGCAGCTCGACGCGCTCGCGCATGCTCGCCAGGCCCAGCGACGCGCGTTCGCGCGCAGCCGCGGGGTCGAAGCCGCAGCCGTCGTCGGCCACCCTCAGCTCGATGCCGCCGTCGGCGCTGCGCACGCCGACGTCGATGCGCGTCGCGCGCGCGTGGCGCGCCGCGTTGCGCAATGCCTCCTGCGCGACGCGGAACAGGCACAGCGCACGCTCGCCGCGCACCGCATCGGTCTCGGCGCCGGCGTCGAACGTGATCGCCGCGGGGCCGCGGCGCGCGAGCCGGCCGCACTCGATGCGCAGCGCCTCGGCGAGCCCGAGGTCGTCGATCACCGACGGGTGCAGCCGGTACGCGAGCGCGTGCACGTCGCGGCTCAGGCTGGCGAGTTCGCCGCTGATCGACTGCTCCATCGCCGCGCGCGCGCCCGGCTCGGCCAGGCGCGGCAGCGTGGCGAGCTCGATCGACACGCCGGCCAGCCGCTGGGTCACGTCGTCGTGCAGCTCGCGCGCGATGCGCCGGCCTTCGTCGTCGTAGGCGGTGATCAGGCGGCCGCCGAGTGTGCGCGCCTGCTGCTCGGCGCGCCGGCGGCGCGCGCGCTGCACCAGCAACGCCGCGATCAGCGCCGCCTGCGCGGCAATCACGGCGGCCAGCGCGATCAGCTCCTGGCGGTACTCCACCCAGGGCGAAGGCGGGCGGAAGAGCAGCTCGCTGCCGGGCGGCAGGCGCGACTCGTCGATGCGCCAGCGGCGCAGCTCGCGCAGGTCGTAGGCCGTGGTGTCCATGCCGATGACCACGATTTCGGGTGCCGGCTGCCTTGCGCCGCCGCCGAGGATGCGCAGCGCGATCGCGGCCGCCTCGCGGCCCACGCGCCGTTGCGACAGGTACGGGCCGCCGACGACACCCTGGCCCAGCTCGCTCTCGAAGATCGAGAAGATCGGCACCTGCGCCGCCCGCCGCAGCTCGGCCAGCGCCTCGAGGCGCTCGTGCGGCACGCCGGCGGCGTCGACGACGAGCAGCGCGTAGAACACGACGCTGTCGGCCGGAAGCGCGGCGATGCGCACCTGCATCTGCTCGAGCGACAGCTCGTCGAGCCAGACGAATTCCACCCGGCCGGCCAGTGCGGCGCCCTCGCGGCGCAGTTCGTCGCGCCAGAAGCGCTCGAGCGGCGTCGTGCCGATCACGACGGCGATGGTGCGGGTGTGCGGCAGCACGCGCAGCATCGCGTCGAGCGCGCGCCGCAGGTCGATGCGCACCGCCACGGCCGCGTCGCCGGGGCGCAGCGCGACGCGCTCGGCGATGCGCACGTCGATCGCCGTCAACAGGATCGGCACGCCGGGGAACAACGCGTCGCGCTGGCTGGCGAGAAACTGCGCGGCGGGCCCGGCCGAGCTGACGACGAGGTCGGGCGGCGGGTGCGTGAAGCGTGCGCGCAGGTAGGCGGCGAAAGAGGCCTGCTCGTCGGGGCCGATCGGGTGCGTCGCGTCGAGCGCCGCCTCCATGAAGGCGACCGGCTCGCCCGAGCGTGCGGCCAGTTCGCTGCGGAACGCCGCGATGACGGTGTTGTAAGGCGCGATCGAGCGGCCGAAGGAATGGATGATCAGCACGCGCCGCGGCGCCGGTTGCGCGCGCGCGCGCGGCGCCAGGCCGGCGACCAGCATCGCGGCCGGCACGGCGCCGGCGAACCGCAGCACGCGCCGCCGCGGCAGCCGGGCCACGGCGGCGACCGAAGCCCGGTGCATCGCGATGCCGCGGGGCGGACCGGCCCGCCCGAAGGTCAACGCCCGCCCATGCGGCCGGCGCCGGCGAAGCAGCTGCGCGAGCCGTTGTCCGGGCAGATCACGAGGTAGGTCGCGCGCTGGCCGCAGCCTTCGACGCCGACCGTGTACTCGGCGCGCTGCGGGCCGGTGTAGACGAAGGTCTGCACGGCCGGCTGCAGCGTCTCGCGCGAGATGACGGTCGCGTTGACCTTCTGGCAGTCGAGCTCGAACTGCGCGCGCCGCGTCGCCATGCTGACGGCTTCAGGTTCCATCTGGTCGATGAACGGCGGGCCGGATGCGCAGCCGGCGAGCACGGCTGCGGCGATCGTCAGGGTCTTCTTCATGCTCACTCCTTCGTGTTCGCGTTGCTTCGGATCGTGCAGGGACACCGCGCAACGGCGGCGCCTGCGCGTAATGTCGTCGGATTGCGGCGTCGAATCAATCGGCCTGCGCATTGCGCCCAATTGCCGCGTCGAGCCTGGCCGTTTCTTCCTGGCTCGGCTGCGGCCGGTCGAGCCTGAGCGTCAGCTTGTTCAGCTTGACCGTCAGCGCGAATGGCGGCTGGCAGTCGGCATCGTCGACGCCGGTGAGCGTGTCGGAGCCGATGTCGAAGCTCTTGCCCCATTGCAGGATCATCGGCAGCGTCTTCGGCATCTCGTTCGCCCCCTCGCCGCGGCGCCCGGCTCTGCGGCCTGGCGTCCGCAGCCAGCGCTTCGATTCAACCAAGCCGCTGCCGCTGGCCAGTTTCCAGTGTGCCCCCAGGGCCGCGAGCACTCGCGCTTCGGCCTGGGCACGCGCCTTCCAAGGATCGGTGTTCGAGCAACACGCGCGCAGCCAGGGAATACGAGGGCCGCGCGCCAGCCTCGAGTGCCATGGCTCGGATTCGATTCGCTTTCACCGGGCCTGTCCATGGACGCCTGTTCGAGAGCGGCTCCTTCAGTTCAACTCGTCGGGCTTCCAGAATTTCGATCCTTGGATGGCCACACCGGCCTCAAGGCCGTTCTTCGTCAACGTGAAGCTGTCTACGCTGGCCATCGTGTTCGAGCCGACACCGCCGCCGGCCGTCTTGCCTGCCGCACCCGCGCCTGCAGTGGCGCCGCCGCTGGCCGTCCAGCCCTTGTTGACGAAGTCGTTCATCGCCGCAGCGGTCTTGAAGATCATCAGCACATCGTTTTCCGACGCGCCGAGCTGCGCGCCGACGCTGGCTCCGCCCATGGCCATGAAGGTGTTCTTCTGGGTCTTGTTGTCGTGTACCAGGCCTTTGCCGCCTTCGCCTCCGAAGATGAAGCTGAAGCCGTAGGTGGTGAACACCGCATAGCCAGGCGCCTTGGCCACGGCCGCCTTCAGCTCAGGCTTGGCCTTGTAGAAGCGCTCGAGCGATCCTTGCGCGACCTTGACGATCTCGGCCTGCTTTGCGGCCTTGTCCTGAGCGTATGCGCCGCCGCAGGCGAAGGCCAGCGTCAGGGCGCCGAGGCCCAGTAGGTGTTTGAGTGTCATTTCCGATGCTCCAGTCGAAGCGCACGATCGCGCGGGTTGCCTTGGTGGGATTCGGTGTTGGGCCGCGGCTGATGCCGCTGCGCGATCGGCCTCGGCAGCGTTTTCGAAGGCGTGTGCGCGGCCGCAGTGCTGCTCAGCGCTGCATTTCGATCTCGCCCGGCCGCCAGGTCTTGGCAAACCAGGGCTCGAGCGGGCCGTACAGGCGCAGGATCATGAACCAACCCTTGCCGGGGACGGTCTGCACCCAGTTGCTTTGCATGCCCGGCGGCGGCTTCGGGCCGAACCACACGTCCACCGAGCCGTCGGCGTTGCTCTTCAGCCCCTTGTCCTGGCTGCTCACGCTGGGCGCGGCCTGATCGGTCTGGAGCATGGAGCGGGTCTGGTTGTCATAGACGATCACCGACCAGAAGTCCTTCACCGGCACGTTCGGCGGCAGCCTCAAGCGATAGGTCTTGCCGCCGTCGAAGGGGTTGCCCTGGGCGTCCTGCACCGACCACGGGTACTGCGAACCGCGGCCGACCATCTGCTCTTCCATTGCCGGCGTCACACCGGTGGCGAAGTAGTAGAAGAAGGCTGCGCCGTCGAGATTGGCCACGCCGGGCGAGACCTCGAAGCGGTAGCCGCCGAAGAAGGGCAGCCGCCAAGCGCTGTCCGGATAGAAGTAAGCCTCGGGGCTGCGGATGCGGAACGCGATCGAGCGCGCCGTCACCGCGCCGATGTCGGCGGCATCGGCCAGGATCTTCCTCATGCGCTCGTCGGGCGCGAAGGGCTTGCCCTTGACGATGCCGATCGATGCAAAAAGGCCCAGCGTGGTCGGGTCCGAGCCTTCAGGCGGCTCTTCCTGGATCACGCGGTTCAGCAGTTCCCAGAACGCGTAGTCGCCCGGTGCGACGAAGTTGGCCGGCACGCCCGACGCGTTGACGAACTTCATCGGCGGCGTCGGCTTGCCGGCATCGGCCAGTGGGTAGATTCTCAGGTGCTGCCGCACCGACTCCACGCCGGGCTTGGTGGAACCATCGACGACGAAAGCGCGGAATACCAGCCAGTTGCCATAGGTGCTGGGCCGCACCACGTGGTAGCCGGCCGGCACCTCGCCCTTGTAGCCCGGCGGCAGGATCAGGTACTTGCCGCCTGCGCCGCGATCGGCGCCGGTGATGCCCACGTCGGCCACCCAGCGGTACCAGAAGTCGTCGATCAGCCCCAGCACGCGCGGCGGGATCTCGGCCACCAGCGGCCCCTGGCGCGTATCGACCCACATGAAGTTGTAGATCGTGTTGTCGTTGGCGGTGAGTTCCACCGTGCGCGGATCGACCAGGTTCTCCCAGATCACGTTGGTCTGGTTGTCAGGGCCGAACTTGCGGATCGAGTCGCGCATGCCCGCCTGGTTGACGATCGGGATGGCCAGCAGGTAGGCCTGCAGCGCGCGCGAGCGGTCGAGGTTGTCGTAGATCTTCTCGACCGTCTCGGGCAGCGGGTAGCCGTCGCGCAGGTTCAGCGTGCCGATCGAGGTGTCCAGCCGGTCCGGCGTGGCCACCCCCGGGGCGATGGGGGTGGACGTCTTGAAGCGCTGCGTGGGCGTGGCCTGCGGCGCGGTCTGGCAGCCGGCCAGCGCCAACAGCGCGGCCAGGACCGCGGCCACGCCGAGTCCGGGCCGGGGCGTGCGGATGCGCATCACTTGCCTCAATCCTTGGACTTCATCGCCGCTTCGAGCTTCCTGATGTCCGCGGGCGACAGCTGCGGCCGGTCGAGCTTGAGCGTCAGCTTGTTGAGCTTGGCGGTCAGCGCGAACGGCGGCTTGTAGTCGGCATCGTTCACGCCGGTGAGCGTGTCCGAGCCGATGTCGAAGCTCTCGTCCCACTGCAGGATCATCGGCAGCGTCCGCGGCATGGTGATCGTCTGCACCGCCTTGCCGTCGACCTTCAGCGTCCCCACGCCAGGCCGGCCGACGCCGCTGAAATCGTTGAAGGCGAGCGTGCCCGCGCCCAGGCCGTCGTACTTGAAGTCGAACTCGATCAGGTGCCGGCCGGGGCTCAGCGCCTCGGTCGCCTCCCACTTGTGCCGCTCGAGGTCGACCATGTTCCACAGCCAAACCGGCTTGCCCTTGAGCAGGTAGAAGCCGTAGCCGCCGAAGCGCCCGCCGCTGGTCAGGATCATGCCCTCGGCGCCGCCGGCCGGCACCTCGATGTCGGCGGTGACGGTATACGAGGTGTTGAGCAGCAGCGGCGAATCGCCCTGCGGCAGGCCGACCATCGGCCGCGTGTAGACGAACTCGCTGCGGCCGGCGGTGATGTTGGGCCGCGGCGCGACGATGCGCGCCGCCACCGACGCGTCGAGCGGCAGCACCTGGTACTTCTTCGCCTCGGCCAGGAACGCCGCGCGCATCTCCTTGACCTTCTGCGGGTGCTTGGCGGCGACATCCTCCTCCTGGTTCCAGCTCTGGTTGAGGTTGTAGAGCTGGAACTCCTGGTTGTTCAGCGGGTCGGGGTTGGCCGGGCCGAAGGCCTGCCACGGCGCGCGGTTCACCTTGGTGCTGAGCAGCCAGCCGTCGTCGTACAGCGCCCACTGGCCCAGCATCTCGAAGTACTGCGTCTTGTGGCGCGACGGCGCTTTCGCATTGCTTGCGTCGAAGGTGTAGAGGAAGCTGGTGCCCTCGATCGGCGCCTGCTTGATGCCGTCCACCACCTCCGGCGCCTTGATGCCCGCCGCTTCGAGGATCGTCGGCACGACGTCGATCACGTGCACGAACTGCTCGCGCAGCGCACCCTTGTCCTTGATGCGCGCCGGCCACGACACGGCCATGTTCTGGTTGATGCCGCCCAGGCGCGACGCGTTCTGCTTGAACCAGTCGAAGGGCGTGTCGAAGGCCCACGACCAGCCGGCCGACATGTGGTTGTAGGTCTTGTCGGTGCCCCAGACGTCGTAGAACTTCATCTGCACGTCGACCGGCAACTGGTTCAGGCCGTTGAAGAACGCGACCTCGTTGGGCGTGCCCATCGGCCCGCCTTCGGCGCTGGTGCCGTTGTCGCCGTTGATGTAGATGATCAGCGTGTTGTCCAGGCGGCCGGCGTCCTCGAAGGCCTTGACGACGCGGCCGATCTCGGCGTCGCTGTAGGCGGCGTAGGCGGCGAAGACCTCGACCTGGCGGATGAAGAGCTTCTTCTCCTCGGCGCTGAGCTGGTCCCATGGCTCGAGGATCTGGCTCGGCCACGGCGTCAGCTTCAAGTCCTTAGGGATCACGCCGAGCTTCTTCTGGTTCTCGAAGATGCGCTCGCGCAGCTTTTCGTAGCCGTCGTCGAACAGGTGCATCGCCTGGATCTTCTCGACCCATTCCTTCGTCGGGTGGTGCGGCGCGTGCGTCGCCCCCGGCGCGTACTTGATGAAGATCGGCTTGGACGGGTCGGTCTGGTGCATGCGCGAGATGTAGTCGATCGCATCGTCGGCCATGCCGGTGACCAGGTTCCACTGGCCTTCCTTGCCCTGGAACGGATAGATCTGGGTGGTGTTGCGGAACAGGTTCGGCTGCCACTGGTTGGCGTCGCCGCCGACGAAGCCGTAGAAGTACTCGAAGCCCATGCCGATCGGCCACTGGTCGAAGGGGCCCACCTGGCTCGCCTGGAAGGCCGGGACGTTGTGGTCCTTGCCGAACCAGGCGGTGGAGTAGCCGTTGTCCTTGAGCATGCGGCCGATCGTCGCCTTGTCGCGTTCGATGATCGAGTTGTAGCCGGGGAAGCCGGTGGACTGCTCCGAGATCACGCCGAAGCCGGCCGAGTGGTGGTTGCGCCCGGTGATCAGCGCGGCGCGCGTGGGCGAGCACAGCGCGGTCGAGAACATGCGGTTGTAGCGCAGCCCTTCGTTGGCGATGCGGTCCATCGTCGGCGTCGGGATCACGCCGCCGAAGGTGCTGGGCACGCCGAAGCCGGCGTCGTCGGTGATGATCAGCAGCACGTTGGGCGCGCCCTTGGGCGGCACGATTCGCGGCGCCCACCAGGGCTTGGACGTCAGGGCGTCGTCCTTGATCACGCCGCCGAACTTGGGTGCGGGCGCGGGCAACTGGCTGCCGGGGATGGTGGTGGTCGCGTCCGGCGCGCCCGGCGTGCCGGTGACCTGCTGCGCGGCCGCGGGCAGGGTCAGGCAGGCGGCAGCGAGGGTCGCGATCCAGCGGCCGAGCTTCGAGGATTTCGTCATCGTGATGGCTCCCAACCCCGGCGTGTCGGGGCGGACCGCATGCTAGTGACGACTATGCAGCCCGCATTGTCATTTCCGGACAAAATGTGCCGATGAGGGATGGGATGGGGGTCGCTTCGGACGTACGCGTGGGTCCGCTGGCGGCGCTGGCGGGGCTGCTGCGCGAGCTGGGGCACGACCCGGCGCCGGTCTTCGCTGCCGGCGGGCTGCCGGCCGATGCCTTCGACGACTTCGAGCGGCGCGTGCCGTTCCGCGCTGCGGGGGCGGTGTTGCAGCAGGCGGCATGGACTGCACGGCGCGACGACATCGGCCTGCTGCTCGGCCAGCGCTTCCGGCCGGAGCAGTTCGGGCTGCTCGGCGACCTGATGCGCCGCGCGCGCAGCGTCGGCGAAGCACTCCATGACCTGGGCCGCTTCTTCCACCTGCAAGACCGCGGCGCAGCCGTCTACCTGCGGCAGGCCGGGCCCGGCTCGGTCGCGCTCGGCTACTCGCTGCTCGATGCCGGTGCGCCCGGCGTCGCGCTGATCTACGACCTCGCGATCATGGTCGGCCTGGGCCTGCTGCGGGGGCTGGCGGGGCCCGCGTTCCGCGCCGACGAAGTCAGCCTGATGCGGCCGCTGCCGCACGACCCGGCGGCCTGGCGGCGGGCCTGCGGCGCGAGCGTCGCCTTCGAAGCCGCGCATTCCGAAATCCGCTTCGCCGTGCGCTGGCTCGATGCGCCGGTGGCCGGCGGCGCCGACGGCAGCGCGCATGCGGCGGCGCAGCGCCTCGCGCGCTCGGCCGAGCGGGCGGTGGCGCCGGATCTCGCTGCCCGCGCCCAGGCGGCGGCGCAGGTGCTGCTGGCCGGCGGTGTGGCCTCGGCGCAGCGGCTGGCCGGCGCCTTCGGCGTGCACGAGCGCACGCTGCGCCGGCGCCTCGCGCAGCAGGGTTCGAGCTTCGCCGCCGTCATCGCCGCCGCCCGCTTCGAGCTGGCGCGGCAACTGCTGCGCGAGACGCGCCTGCCGCTCGCGGCGGTCGCCGAAGCGCTCGGCTATGCCGATGCGCCGGCCTTCGTGCGCGCATTCCGCCGCTGGGCCGGCTGCACGCCGGGGCAGTGGCGTGCGGCGGCGGTCAAGCCGCCAGCAGCCCCTTGACGACGATGTTGGCCTGGATCTCGGCCGCGCCTTCGAACACGTTGAGGATGCGCGCGTCGCACAGCACGCGGCTGATCGGGTATTCGAGCGCGTAGCCGTTGCCGCCGTGCACCTGCAGCGCGTTGTCGGCGTTGGCCCAGGCCACGCGCGCGGCCAGCAGCTTGGCCATGCCGGCCTCGAGGTCGCAGCGCCGGCCGGCGTCTTTGGCGCGCGCGGCCGCGAGCGTGAGCTGGCGCGCGAGCATCGTCTCGGCCGCCATCCACGCGAGCTTGTCGGCCACGCGCGGGAACTCGATCAGCCGCCGGGCGAACTGCGTGCGCTGCAGCGCATAGGCCAGCCCGAGCTCGAACGCGCACTGCGCGACGCCGACGGCGCGCGCCGCGGTCTGGATGCGCGCCGATTCGAAGGTCTGCATCAGCTGCTTGAAGCCTTGGCCCGCTACGCCGCCGAGCAGCGCATCGTCGGGCACGAAGAAGCCGTCGAAGCCGATCTCGTATTCCTTCATGCCGCGGTAGCCGAGCACTTCGATCTCGCTGCCGCTCATGCCCGGCGCGGGGAAGGGCAGGGCGTCGCTGCCGCGCGGCTTGGCGGCGAGGAACATCGTGAGGCCGCGCCAGTCGCTCGAAGCCGGGTCGGTGCGGCACATCAGCGTCATCAGGTCGCTGCGCGCGCCGTGGGTGATCCAGGTCTTGCTGCCGTGGATGCGCCAGCCGCCTTCTGCCTTCTCGGCGCGGGTGCGGATCGCGCCCAGGTCGGAGCCGTGGTCGGGCTCGGTGAAGCAGGCGGTGGGGATCAGCGTGCCGGCGGCGATCGCGGGCAGGAACTTCGCCTGCTGCGCCGGCGTGCCGTTGCGCTCGATCAGCTCGGCGGCGATCTCGGTGCGCGTGCCCAGCGAGCCCAGGCCGATGTAGGCGCGCGACAGCTCCTCGGTGACCACGCACATCGCGGTCTTGCCCAGGCCCGAGCCGCCGTGCGGCTCGGCGATCGTCAGGCCGAACACGCCCAGCCGTGCCATCTCGGCGATCACCGCGTCGGGGATCAGCGCGTTGGCCAGGTGCCAGCGGTGCGCGGCCGGCGCGTGGTCGTCGGCGAAGCGCGCGAACTGCGCGCGTGCCTCGGCCAGCGCCGCGTCGTCGTCGCCGGGGTCGCCGAAGCTGCGCGTCGGCGCGCCCGCGGCGAGGCGCTCGGCGATGCGCCGGCGCGCGCCGGCATCGAAGCCGTCGGCCACGAGCCGCTGCACCGCCGCGTCGCCGGCGAAAGCGGCCACTGCGGCGGCGTCCAGCGCTGCGGCGCGGAAGGTTTCGCCCTGGCTCATCGGCAGCCCGCCGGCGAGCTGCGCCAGGTATTCGGCGAATCCGGCGCGCAGCAGCAGCACCTCCAGCTCGCCGAGGCGGCCGGCCTGCTGCAGGCGCGCGCCCCAGTCGAGCGCAGTGCGCAGCGCGTCGATCGTCGTCGCCGCCCAGGCGACGCCGTGCGCGCTTGCCTGCTCGATCCGCAAGGCCTCGGCATGGTCGGCTGCCGCGGCATCGAGCCGGGCGCGCAGCGCGTCGAGCAGGCGCGCGAGCAGGGCTTCGGCGGCGGCGAGCGCAGCCGCGGCTTGCGCCAGTGCAGGGTGCGAGGTCGTCATGCAGGGCTCCCGTCGGTGCTCGGCCCGATCGTGCCGGCAGCCGTCAACGCCCGCAACTCGTCGCTGCCCAGGCCCAGGTGCTGCGCCAGCACCGCGTGGGTGTCGGCACCCAGCCGCGGCGCGACGCCCGGCGGCAGCCTTGGCACCGCGCCGAAATCGAGCGGCGAGGCGGCGGTCAGGAAGCGGCCGACGCCCGGGTGGGTGACGGTGCGGAACATCGGGTTGGCCTCGGAGGCGCGCGGGTCTTCCGCCAGCATCTGCGCGAAGCTGCGGTACGGGCCCCACAGCAGCGCGCGGTCGGTGAACGCGGCCTGCACCTGCGCCAGCGTGCGCGCCGCGAACCAGGGCTGCAAGGCGGCCGAGATCAGCGCGCTTGCCTCGTAGCGCGCCACCTGGGTGTCCAGCGCCAGGCCCAGCGCCGCCGCGGCCGGTGGCAGCTTGTCGGCCATGCCGGTGGCGCGCAGCAGCGCCGTCCACTGCTTGTCGGTGATCGCCACCGCCATCACCCAGCGGCCGTCGGCGCACCGGAAGCTGTCGCCCCAGGCGCCGTACAGCCGGTTGCCGTCGGCGCGGCGCTCGGTGCCGTTGACCTGTACGTCGGCCAGGTAGGCCAGATCGGCAGCGGCGGCCATCGCCACGTCCGACAGCGCGAGCTTCACGTGCTGGCCGCGGCCGCTGCGGCGCCAGTGGCGCTCGGCCGCCAGCACCGCCAGCGCCAGCAGCTTGCCGGCGGCCACGTCCCAGGCGGGCAGCACTTGGTTGACGGGCGCCGCGCCGTCGCCGGTGACGAGCGGGAAGCCCGCGGCGCAGTTGACGGTGTAGTCGACCGCGTTGCCGCCGTCGGGCGACCCCGCGAGCTGCACCATGATCAGCCCGGGGTGCTCGGCGGCCAGCGACTCGAAGCCGAGCTCGCCGTCCACGCCCAGGTTCGTCAGGAACACCGGCGGCTCGCCGCCGAGGATCAGCCGGCGCAGCAGCGCGCGCCCGGCGGCGCTGCGCACGTCGATTTCGACCGAACGCTTGCCGCGGTTCAGGTTGGCCCAGTACAGGCTCGCGCCTTGCGCATTCAGCGGCGCGCGGGTGTGGTCGATGTTGCCGCCGATCGGGTCGACGCGGATCACCTCGGCGCCCAGCTGCGCCAGCGTCAAGCCGGCGCTGGGCGCGGCGACGAAGGCCGAGAACTCGACGACACGCAGGCCGGCCAGCAGGGGTTCGCTCATGCGGGTGATTGTGAGGCGGATCTTGCGACGGATCTTGCGCTCCCCTCCCTGGCCCCCGCCTCGGAGCCTGTGAATGACCGGCGCGCCCGAGCGGATGGGTCGGGTTTGTTCACAGGCTTTCGAGGCAAGGTCGGGCGGCCGCCCCGAGCTTTCTTGACGCCGGCGGAGCCGGGCTGGGTGCAGCCCGGCCCTGGTGGACTCTCAGGCCGGTTGACGGCGCCTGCCCTGGCTCGCGATCACTCGCACGGACCGTTCCCCATGGCGCGTGGCCAGCGGCTCGCACGCCGCCACGAGCACTGCCGCACCGACGCTGTCGATCTGGCCGGTCGTGCTGCCCGGCGGCGGTGGCCATCGCCACTCGGCCGCCCGCCGCCGACCACATGGACGACGATCACGATCAGCGCCCCGACCGACAAGCCTGGTGAACGGGTCGCCAAGGAAGCGGCCATTCGAACGACCCGTCACCCGCTGCGATGAACTGCGTTCAACAGATCAGTGCGACGATGCCGAGGCAGCGCCCACGCCGGTCTGCGCACGCACGTACTGGTCGTCAAAGGCTTCGATCTCTGCCTTGGCGCGCGCGCTGTTGTCCATCTTGGAGAAGATGATCGCGGCGAGGAAGGCAACCGGCATCGAGAACAGCGCCGGCTGCGTGTAGGGGAAGATCGGCGCGGCATTGTGCAGCACGTCCACCCACACCGACTTCGACAGCACGACGAAGCTCACGGCACTGGCCAGACCCAGATAGCCGCCGACGAGGGCGCCCTTGGTGGTCAGGCCCTTCCAGTACATCGACAGGATCAGCACCGGGAAGTTGGCCGAAGCCGCCACGCCGAAGGCGAGCGCCACCATGAAGGCGATGTTCATCTTCTCGAATGCCATGCCGAGCAGGACCGCCACCACGCCAAGGCCGATGGTGGCGAACTTGGACACGCGCAGTTCCTTGGCTTCCTCGGCCTTGCCTTTCATGATCACGCGCGAATAGATGTCGTGAGAGATCGCCGAGGCACCGGCAAGCGCCAGGCCGGCAACCACGGCAAGAATGGTGGCAAAGGCCACTGCCGAGAGGAAGCCGAGCAACAGATTGCCGCCCACCGCATGGGCGAGGTGCATGGCGATCATGTTGCCGCCGCCGATCACCGCACCGCCCAGTTGGCCGCCTTCGAAATACTGCGGGTTCTGGCCGACGATGAGGATGGCGCACAGACCCATGATGGCGATGACGTTGAAGAAGTAGGCAACGATGCCCGAAGCGTAGAGCACCGACTTGCGCGCCTCCTTGGCGTCGGTGACGGTGAAGAAGCGCATCAGGATGTGCGGCAGGCCGGCGGTGCCGAACATCAGGCCGAGACCGAGCGAAATCGAGGTCACCGGATCGGCAAGCAGGCTGCCCGGATTGAGCAGCTTCTGGCCGAGCTTGTGCACGTCCATCGCACGGCTGGTCAGCGTGTCGTACGAGAAGCCGAACTGGCTGAAGGCCAGCAGGCCGACGGCGGTGCCGCCGAACAGCAGCATGCAGGCCTTGATGATCTGCACCCAGGTGGTGGCGACCATGCCGCCGAAGGTGACATAGACCATCATCAGGCCGCCGACGATGAACAGGGCGATGTTGTAGTCGAGGCCGAACAGCAGCTTGATGAGCTGACCGGCACCGACCATCTGCGCCACCAGATAGAAGCACACGACGGTGAGCGAACTGACCGCTGCCATCGTGCGTACCTTGCCCTGATCGAGCCGATAGGCCGTGATGTCGGCAAAGGTGAACTTGCCGAGGTTGCGCAGGCGCTCGGCCATCAGGAACAGGATGATCGGCCAGCCGACGAAGAAGGCGAGCATGTAGATGTAGGCATCGACGCCTTGCACGTACATCATTGCAGTCAGACCCAGCAGGGTCGCCGCCGACATGTAGTCGCCGGCAATGGCGAGGCCGTTCTGCAAACCGGTGATGCCGCCGCCGGCCGTGTAGAAGTCGGACGCCGACTTGGTGCGGCGGGCCGCCCAGTAGGTGATGCCCAGGGTGAGCAGGACGAACACGAAGAACATCACGATCGCGTGCAGGTTGAGCGCTTGCTTCTGCGTCTCTTCGACTGCGGGACCGGCAAGCGCCAGTGCCGGCAGGCTCAGCGCCGGCAGGGTGGCGCCAAGGCGGGAGCAAGCGGGGAAACGAAGCGCACTCATTTCTTTGCCTCCCAAGCAGTCTTGATGATTTCCTGGTTGAGGTCATCGAACTCGCCGTTGGCGCGGCGCACGTAGACGAGGGTCAACACCCAGAAGACGATGAACTGCAACAGGCCGGCGACGACGCCAAAGGTCCAGTTGCTGCCGTCGAACAGACGCTTGCCGATCAGGGCGGGGGCGAAGGCCACCAACAGGATGAAAGCGTAGAAGACGACGAACACGATCGTCGCCAGGGTGGCGGCAAAGCGGGTCCGCTTCGCCACCAGTTCGGCAAAACGCGGGTTCTGCCGGATGCGGGCATAGACCTCAGAAGACATTCTTCCCTCCTCGAGAAAACACGAACAATGCTTCCACCACACCAACCTCGTCGCGCACGCTCTACGGATGCGTCGACGAGGAAGACCTGAATCCTTGCCCCCACCTCGGCCGCACAGCACCCTGTGGTGATGCCGCTGCCCAGGCCCCGTGTGCCGCGCCGGCGTCGGGCCGGCGCTGGGCGCAGCGCCGAAGGCCGAGAACTCGGCGACACGCAGGCCGGCCGGCAGGGATTCGCACCATGCGGCCCATTGTGCGGCGGATCCTGCGGCGGATCTTGCGCCCGATCAACGGCCGATCCGCATCCGTACCTGCGCCTGTCCTTGACGCGATCCGCCGGCCTGCGCTGCGCCGTGGCCGGATGGGGCGCGCGATGACGGCGGCGGCGCATGTTCCAATCGCTGCGTTTCATCGCCGCAGACGCCGCAATGCCCGACGCCGCCCAGCCCCGGAAGCACTTCTCGATGATCCGCGAGTTCCACCTCGCCGATTTCTTCACGCTGGCCAACGCCGCCTGCGGCGCGTTGTCGGTGTTTCTGGCGATGCGCTTCGTGGCGACACAGGAACTGTCCGACTTCCTGTGGGCGGCGGCGATGACGCCGGTGGCGCTGGTCTTCGACGTGCTCGACGGCCGCATCGCGCGCTGGCGCCACCAGCAGTCGCTGCTCGGGCGCGAGCTCGATTCGCTGGCCGACGTGATCTCCTTCGGCGTCGGCCCGGCCGCGCTCGGCTATGCCGCCGGGCTGCAAGGCGGCTGGGACCTGGTGCTGCTGTGCTACTTCGTGTGCTGCGGCGTCAGCCGGCTGGCGCGCTACAACGTCACCGCCGAGACGCTGGCCGAAGGCGGCGACAAGGTCAAGCACTTCGAGGGCACGCCGATCCCGACCAGCGTGCTGATCACCGCGGTGCTGGCGCTGGCCGCCTGGCAGGGGGCGATCGGCACGCAGCTGTGGGGCGGCGCGTGGCAGATCGGCCCGGCGCGGCTGCACCCGCTGGCGCTGCTGTTCGCGCTGTCGGGCACGCTGATGGTCAGCAAGACGCTGCGCATTCCGAAGCTCTGATCATGATGGACCACCCCTTTGCCGAACTGATCGACCTGCGCGAGCTCGAGCGCGGCCCCGGCAGCAGCCGCTTCGCGCTGACGGTGCGCGACGCGCACCTGAACCCGCACCGCGTGGTGCACGGCGCGGTGCTGTACGCGCTGGCCGACACCGGCATGGGCGCGGCGCTGTACCCGACGCTGGCCGAGGGCGAGATCTGCGCGACCATCGAGATCAAGATCAACTACTTCAAGCCGGTCGGCAGCGGCGAGGTGGTGTGCACCACGCGGCTGGTCAACCGCGGCCGCACGGTTGCCAACCTCGAATCGCTGCTGCACGTCGGCCAGGTGCTGGTGGGCAGCGCCAACGGCAACTACGCGATCTTCAGGCCGCGTGCCGCGGCAGCGCCCGGCTGACGCGCGCCGCTCAACGGCCGGCCAGCCGCCACTGGCCGCTGGTCGGGTCGTGCAGCACGCGGCCGGCGGCCAGCAGTTCGGCCAGGTGCTGCTCGATCGAGCGCGCCTCGGCCGAATCGGTCCACACATCGGTGGCGTGCGGCGGGTACAGCAGCCGCTGGCGCGCCAGTTCGGCGAGCGTGCGCGGCCCGGCTTCGAGCATCTGCAGCAGCCGCGCCTCGCGTTCGTCGAGCCGGCCGGCGAAGGCGGCGAGCAGGTCGAGGAAGGCGGCGCGGTCGGTGACCACGCCCTTGTGGTGCGAGGTGATCCACACCCGCGCCGGCAGTTCGGGCAGCCGGCGCAGGCTGCGGCGGAAGTCGGCCAGGCTGGACGCGGCGTCGCCGTAGTATGGGCCGAAGCCCGACAGGTCGATGTCGCCGATGAAGGCGATGCCGTCGGGCTCGACCAGCAGCGCGCAGTGGCCGGCGGTGTGGCCGGGCAGGTGCTGCGCGCGCACGCGCACGCCGCCGCCCAGCTCCCACACCGCGCCGTCGGCGTAGCCGATGGCGTCGGGCCGCGGCAGGTAGTGGAAGGCCCGTTCGATCTGCGGGCGCATCGCGTCGACGACCGGCTGCGCATAGCCGTAGTGCCGGCTCAGGCCTTCCCAGCTGCGCGCGGCGGCCAGGTCGGCCTCGTGCACGTGCACGGGGGTGTGCGGCAACAGGTGCAGCCCGGCCATGTGGTCTTCGTGCACGTGGCCGAGGATCACCAGGTCGGCCTGCTGCAGCGTCGCCGCCAGCCGGTTGGCCACCAGCGGGGTGTCGAAGGCGACGACGGCGTCGGCGCCGCGCACGACCACCTGGTTGCCGTCGGGGTACTTGCCCGACTTGTCGCCGAAGTACACGGTGACCGGGCCGAAACGGGCGCTTTGAACGGGTTCCATCGCGGGCTCTCCGAGGGGCCGCTGTTCAGGCCGCCTGGTACCAGGCGACGCCGTCGTCGTCGAAGCGCCGGCTGACCTGGCCGCGCTGCATCAGGTGGTTCAGGCAGGCCAGGCTTTCGCCGCTGGCCAGGTTCAGCAGGCCCGGGTCGGCCTCGCCGATCGCGCGGCCGAACAGCGCGGCGAACACGTCGACCACGCGCCTGGGCTCGGCCAGCGTCTTGCGCAGCCGCGCCAGCGTGCGCTCCTGCCCCTGCGCCAGGTAGTCCAGGCGCGCGTGCAGGCCGCGGAAGGGCTCGTTGTGCGCCGGCAGCACGAGCACGTCGTCGGGCACCTGCGCCTTGAGCTTGGCGAGCGACGCGAGCCAGTCGCTCATCGGGTCTTCGTCGGGCTCGGTCGGGTGCACCGACACGTTCGACGAGATCCGCGGCAGCACCTGGTCGCCGCTGATCAGCAGCTTGCGCGCCGGGCAGTACAGGCACGCGTGCTCGGGCGAGTGGCCGGTGCCGACGATCACGCGCCAGTCGTGGCCGCCGATGCCGATCGTCTCGCCGTCGCGCAACCGGCGGTAGCTGTCGGGCAGCGCGTGGATGCGCTTGCCGAAGTTGCCGAAGCGCGCGCGGTAGTTCTCGATCGCGGCGTCGCTCCAGCCGGCGCGGCGGTAGAAGCGGGTGGCGTCCTCGGGCGCCTCGCGGCCGGTGTCGGCGGTGAGCACGCGGCAGTTCAGGTACTCGAGCCGGGTCATCCACAAGCGGCAGCCGAACTTGCGCACCAGCCAGCCGGCCATGCCCACGTGGTCGGGGTGCATGTGGGTGACGAACACGCGGCTCAGGCGGCGGCCGTCGGTGGCCTGGGTGAACAGCCGGCGCCACGCGGCAACCGTCTCCTCGGTGCGCATGCCGGTGTCGACCAGCGCCCAGCCGTCGGCGCCGTCGTCGATCGCCCACAGGTTGATGTGGTCCAGCTGCAGCGGCAGCGGCATGCGCAGCCACAGCACGCCGGGCGCGACTTCGAGCGACGCACCGGGCGGCGGCGGCGCTTCGAAGGGGTACACGAGCACGGGCTTGTCCAGCCGCTCGCGCGCAACTGCGTTGGAGGTCTTGGTCATCGGTGGAATCGTTATGGCGCCGGGCCTTCGCGTGCTTCGGCCCGGCGGGGGCACCCGGAGCGGGCCGAAGCACCTGCCCGGCCGGCAAGCCGTGGTGCCGGGTCAGCGCGGCGCCATCCGGATCGCGCCGTCCAGGCGCACCGATTCGCCGTTCATGTAGCCGCAGGTGATCATGAATTCGGCGAGTTGCGCGTACTCGTCGGGTTCGCCCAGGCGCTTGGGGTAGGGCACCGAGGCCGCGAGCGCGTCCTTCACGTTGTCGGGCAGGCCGGCGAGCAGCGGCGTCTTGAAGATGCCCGGCAGGATCGTGTTGATGCGGATCGCTTCGCCCATCAGGTCGCGCGCGATCGGCAGCGTCATGCCGACGATCGCCGCCTTCGACGCCGAGTACGAGGCCTGGCCGATCTGGCCGTCCTGCGCGGCCACCGATGCGGTGTTGACGATCACGCCGCGGTCGCCTTCGGCCAGCACCGGCAGCGTCAGCATGCCGGCCGCGCTCTTGGCGATGCAGCGGAAGGTGCCGACCAGGTTGATCTGGATGATGCGGTCGAAGTTGGCCGTCGGGAAAGACTTGATCTCGCCGGTGGCCTTGTCGCGGCTGGCGGTCTTGATCGCGTTGCCGGTGCCGGCGCAGTTGACGAGGATGCGCTCCTGGCCCACGGCCGCGCGCGCCTTGGCGAAGGCGGCGTCGACCTGCGCCTCGTTGGTGACGTCGGCCTTGCAGAACACGCCACCGAGTTCCTGGGCCAGCGCCTCGCCGGCGGTTTCGTTGAGGTCGAACAGCGCGACCTTGACGCCGTGCGCGGCCAGCCGCCGCGCGGTGGCCGCGCCCAGGCCGGAGGCGCCGCCGGTGATCACGGCGCTGATGTCGGAAGAAAGCTTCATCGGGATCGTCCTGAAGGGATGGTGGTCTGTCGCCCATGCGACGCGTGCGCCGCGCTATGCTGCGCCGTCCCCTCTACCGCCCGGCCGTGCCGGGCCCGCAGCAAAGGAAGCGCATCATGGCCGAAGCTTATATCGTCGCCGCCGCCCGCACCGCCGGCGGCAAGCGTGGGGGCCGCCTGTCGGGCTGGCACCCGGTGGACCTGGCGGCGCAGGTGATCGACGCGCTCGTCGAGCGCAGCGGCGCCGACCCGGCGCTGGTCGAGGACGTGATCATGGGCTGCGTGCTGCAGGCCGGCGAGCAGAGCGGCTGCATCGGCCGCATGGCGGGGCTGGCGTCGAAGCTGCCGCTGGACGTGCCCGGCGTGACCATCGACCGCCAGTGCGGCTCGTCGCAGCAGGCGCTGCACTTCGCCGCGCAGGCGGTGATGTCGGGCACGATGGACTGCGTGATCGCCGCCGGCGTCGAGAGCATGAGCCGCATCCCGATGGGCAGCCTGGGCAAGGTCTACAAGGAGGCGGGCCTGGGCCACTACATGAGCCCGACGATCCGCCAGCGCTTCCCCGGCCCCGAGTTCAGCCAGTTCATGGGCGCCGAGATGCTGGCGGCGAAGTACAAGCTGAGCAAGGACGCGCTCGACCGCTTCGCGCTGCAAAGCCACCAGCGCGGTGCGGCGGCCACGCAGGCCGGCGCGTTCAAGGCCGAGATCGTGCCGCTGGCCGCGAAGGCGGCCGAAGGCGGCGAGCTCGGCGAGATGCACGTCGCCGACGAGGGCCTGCGCAGCAACGCCACGCTCGAGGGCATCGCCAGCGTCAAGACGCTGCGCGAGGGCGGCTTCGTATCGGCGGCCAACGCCAGCCAGATCTGCGACGGCGCCTCCGGCGTGATGGTGGTCAACGACAAGGGGCTGAAGGCGATCGGCGCGAAGCCGCTGGCGCGCGTGCACCACATGACGGTGCGCGGCGGCGACCCGGTGATCATGCTCGAGGCGCCGCTGCAGACGACGGACCACGCGCTCGCCAAGGCCGGCATGACGATCGACGACATCGACCTGTTCGAGGTCAACGAGGCCTTCGCGTCGGTGCCGCTGGCCTGGCTGCAGCACACCCAGGCCGATCCGGAGCGGCTCAACGTCAACGGCGGCGCGATCGCGCTCGGGCACCCGCTGGGCGCGTCGGGCACCAAGCTGATGGCCACGCTGGTGCACGCGCTGCACGCGCGCGGCAAGCGCTGGGGGCTGCAGACGATGTGCGAAGGCGGCGGCCAGGCGAACGTGACGATCATCGAGCGGCTCTGAGCAAGGGGCGCCGCCATGATTCCGCGCCGCCTGTTCGCGCCTGAACACGAGGAGTTCCGCGCCTCGTTCCGCCGCTTCCTCGAGAAGGAGGTGATCCCGCAGCACGAGGCCTGGGAGGAGCGCGGCTACGTGGACCGCGAGGTCTGGGCCAAGGCCGGCGCCAACGGCTTCCTGTGCCCGAGCATGCCCGAGCAGTACGGCGGCGCCGGCGCCGACCGGCTGTACAGCCTGGTGATGATGGAAGAGACGGCCAAGGCGCGCACTTCGGGGCTGGGCTTCTCGCTGCACTCCGAGATCGTCGCGCCGTACATCCTGAGGTACGGCAGCGACGAGCAGAAGCAGCGGCTGCTGCCGCGCATGGCGCGCGGCGAGATCATCGGCGCGATCGCGATGAGCGAGCCCGGCGTCGGCTCCGACCTGCAGGCGGTGAAGACGAGCGCCGTGAAGGACGCCGCGGGCGACTACATCCTCAACGGCGCCAAGACCTTCATCACCAACGGCTGGAACGCCGACCTGGTGATCGTGGTCGCCAAGACCAACCCGGCACTCGGCGCCAAGGGCACGAGCCTGCTGCTGGTCGAGCGCGGCATGGCCGGCTTCGACAAGGGCAAGCGGCTGAAGAAGCTCGGCCTGAAGGCACAGGACACCTCCGAGCTGTTTTTCGCCGACGTGCGCGTGCCGGCGGCCAACCTGCTCGGCGCCGAAGGGCAGGGCTTCGTCTACCTGATGCAGGAGCTGCCCTGGGAGCGCATGCAGATCGCGATCGGCACCACCGCGTCGGCGCAGCAGGCGATCGACGACACCATGGCCTACGTGCGCGAACGCAAGGTCTTCGGCAACCCGGTGGCGAACTTCCAGAACACGCGCTTCAAGCTGGCCGAGCTGCAGGCGCAGGTGCAGATGGCGCGCGTGTTCGTCGACCGCTGCATGGAGCTGCTGCTGGCCGGCGAGCTCGATGCGCCGACCGCGGCGATGGCCAAGCTCACCTGCACCGAGACTGCCGGCCGCGTGATCGACGAGTGCCTGCAGCTGCACGGCGGCTACGGCTTCATGTGGGAATACGGAATCGCCCGCGCCTACGCCGACACGCGCGTGTCGCGCATCTATGGCGGCACCAGCGAGATCATGAAAGAGGTGATCGCGCGCTCGATGGGGCTGGGCAAGAGCGGCTGAATGCCGTGGCGCCCGCGACCCTTGCAGCCCAGCCTGATCGACCCCAACCAGGAGACCCGCGATGTACCCCGGCAAGTACGCAACGATGCACCCCGACCGCGCCGCCTTCATCATGGCGGCCACCGGCGAAGCGGTCAGCTGGCGCGAGTTCGAGGCGCGCAGCAACCGCCTCGCACACCTGCTGCGTGCGCAGGGGCTGAAGCGGCTGGACCATTACTCGGTCTTCATGGAGAACAACAACCGCTACCTCGAGGCCTGCTCCGCGGGCTACCGCGCGGGGCTGTACTTCACCTGCATCAACAGCTTCCTGACGCCCGAGGAACTGGCCTACATCGTCAACAACAGCGAGTCGCGGCTGCTGATCACGTCGCGCGCGAAGCTGGCGGTCGCGGCCGAAGCGCTGAAGAGCTGCCCGAAGGTGGCGCTGTGCCTGGTGGTCGACGGCGGCGGCGCCGATCTGCCCGCAGGCTGCCGCGACTACGCGGCGACCGTCGCGCAATACCCGGCCGAGCCGATCGCCGACGAAAGCCTGGGCACGTCGATGCTGTATTCGTCGGGCACCACCGGCCGGCCCAAGGGCATCGTGCGGCCGCTGCCCGAGCAGCCGCCGTCGCAGCCGCTGCCCTTGTTCCACTTCCTGCACCAGTTGTGGCGCTACCGCGAGGACATGATCTACCTGTCGCCGGCGCCGCTGTATCACTCGGCGCCCAACGCCGCGGTGTCGCTCGCGCTGGGCGTGGGCGGCACCGTGATCGTCATGGAGCACTTCGACCCCGAGCACTACCTGAGCCTGATCCCGAAGTACAAGGTCACGCACAGCCAGCTGGTGCCGACGATGTTCAGCCGCATGCTCAAGCTGCCCGAGGAGGTGCGGCGCAAGTACGACCTGTCGACGCTCGAGATCGCGGTGCACGCGGCCGCGCCGTGCCCGGTGCAGGTCAAGGAGCAGATGATCGACTGGTGGGGCCCGATCATCCACGAGTACTACGGCGCCACCGAGGGCCTGGGCTTCACCGCCTGCGACACCCCGCAGTGGCTGGCGCACAAGGGCTCGGTCGGCAAGGTGATGATCGGCGACCTGCACATCCTCGACGAGCACATGCAGCCGGCACCCAAGGGCACGCCCGGCGAGATCTGGTTCAAGACCGCGTCGCCCTTCGAGTACTTCAACGACCCGGTGCGCACGCAGCAGACCCGCTCGGCCGACGGCACGATGAGCACGGTCGGCGACATCGGCTACGTCGACGACGACGGCTACCTGTACCTGACCGACCGCTCGTCGTTCATGATCATCAGCGGCGGCGTCAACATCTACCCGCAGGAATGCGAGAACCTCCTGATCACGCACCCCAAGATCGCCGACGCAGCCGTGTTCGGCGTGCCCGACGAGGAGATGGGCGAAGCGGTCAAGGCGGTGGTGCAGCCGATGGCGGGCGTGCATCCCGGGCCCGAGCTCGAGGCCGAGCTGATCGCCTTCTGCCGCCAGCACCTGGCCAAGCTCAAGTGCCCGAGGACCGTGGATTTCACCGACGCGCTGCCGCGCCTGCCCACCGGCAAGCTGTACAAGAAGCCGCTGCGCGACAAGTACTGGGCCGGGCACCAGTCGCGCATCGTCTGAAGGAGCGGTCATGACCGTCGCGTTCCCGATCGACCTGCGCAGCGACACCGTCACCCGGCCGACGCCGGCCATGCGCGAGGCGATGGCTGCTGCCCCAGTCGGCGACGACCAGTACGGCGAAGACCCCACCACCAACCGGCTGCAGGAGCAGATGGCCGCGCTGCTGGGCAAGCCGGCGGCGCTGTGGCTGCCCAGCGGCACGATGGCCAACCAGGTGGCGGCGATGACGCTGGCGCGCCCCGGCGACGAGATCGTGACCGCGCGCGAGGCGCACGCCGGCTGGCACGAGATCGGCGCCACGGCGGCCAATGCGGGCGTGCAGATCGTCGAGGCCGGCAGCGGCGGCGTGTTCAGCGCCGAACAGTTCGAGGCGGCGATCAAGCCGGCCGGGCTGCCGGTGTTCCCGGCGACGACGGTGGTCGAGATCGAGAACACGCACAACCGCGCCGGCGGCGTCGTCTTCCCGCAGGACGAGGCGCTGCGCATCTGCGCGCTGGCGCGCGCGCGCGGCATCGCCAGCTTCCTCGACGGTGCGCGGCTGTGGAACGCGGCGGTCGCGTCGGGCCGCAGCGAAGCCGAGCTGGCCGCACCCTTCGACCTGGTGTCGGTGGCCTTCAGCAAGGGCCTGGGCGCGCCCGCCGGTTCGCTGCTCGCGGGCACGCCCGAGGTGATCGCGCGTGCCAACCGCAACCGCCGGCGCCTGGGCGGCGCGATGCGGCAGGTGGGCATCCTGGCTGCGGCGGCGCTGCACGGCGTCGAGCACCACCGCGCGCGCCTGGGCGAAGACCATGCGAACGCCCGCCGGCTGGCCGAGCGGCTGGCGCGCAGCGCGGCGGTGGCGCTCGACCTGGCGACGGTGCAGACCAACATCGTCGTCTTTCACCTGCGGCCGGGCGCGCCCGACGCGGCGACGCTGGTCGCGCGCGCGCGCGCGCAGGGCGTGCTGGTCGCGGCTTTCGGGCCGCGCACGGTGCGCGCGGTCACGCACCTGGACGTGTCGGCGGCACAGTGCGACGCCGCCGCCGAACGGCTGTGCCGGCTGCTCGACGGCGCCGCAGAAGCCCGATGACGCAACCGAAGCCATTGCAGGGCCAGCGCGTGCTGGTCACCCAGGCCGACACCTTCATCGGCCGCGCGCTGTGCGAAGTGCTGGCCGGGCGCGGCGCCGAGGTGGTCGCCAGTGCCGAGCTGCTGGCCGAGCCGGGCGCGGCCGAGCGGGTCGCGCGCGCGGCGGGCCGGGTCGACGTGCTGATGGCCAACCTCGGCATCCCGGCCGCCGCCACGCCGGCGGCCGAGGTCGGCGATGCCGAGTGGCGCGACGCCTTCGCCGCGATGGTCGATCCGCTGCCGCGGCTGGCGCGCGTGCTGCTGCCGGCGATGATCGAGCGGCGCTCGGGCCGCATCCTGGTGCTGGGCAGCGCGGCCGCGCTGCGCGGCCAGAACCGCAGCTCGACCTACAGCGCCGCGCGCGGCGCGCAGATCGCGTGGGCGCAGGCGGTGGGCGTGGAAGTGGCGCGCCACGGCGTGCAGGTCAATGCGCTGGCGTGCAACTTCGTCGACACGCCGACCTACTTCCCGAGCGAGGTCCAGGCCAATCCGCGCTTCCAGGAGCGGCTGCGGCGCGAGGTGCCGCTGGGCCGGCTGGTGCAGGCGCGCGAAGTGGCCGAGTTCGCCGCGCACCTGTGCGGCGACGCTGCCGGCTGCTTCGTCGGCCAGGTCTTCCCCGTCAGCGGCGGCTGGGTCGTGCGCTGAGCGCCGCGGCGGCGTGCCGCAGGGCTTCAGAGCGGGCCGCCGCGGCGCAGCGCCGCCACGGTGTCGCGGATCAGGTGGCCCGAGATCGAGAACAGCGGCGGCACCGGCGGCAGCGCGTCGAGCGCGAACCAGGCTGCGGCTTCGAGCTCGTCCTGCTGGATCACGATCTCGCCGGCCAGCCACTCGGCGCTGAACGCGAGCATCAGGTTGTGCGGGAAGGGCCAGCTCTGGCTGCCGTACCAGCGCAGCGCGTGCACGCGCACGCCCACCTCCTCGGCGATCTCGCGGTGCACGCAGTCCTCGAGCGATTCGCCCGGTTCGACGAATCCGGCCAGCGCGCTGTACAGCCCCGGCGGGTGGTGCGGCGAGCGCGCCAGCAGCAGCTCGGCGGTGCCGCCGCGGCGGCGCCAGACCAGCGCCATCATCGCCGGGTTGATGCGCGGGTAGGCGGTGTGGCCGCAGCCCGGGCACCGGCGCGCGCGCTCGTGCGCCAGCGGCTCGGTGGCGCGGCCGCACACGCCGCAGAAACGGTGCGTGCGGTCCCATTCGACCACCTGCGCGGCGCGGCCGGCCAGCGCCATCAGCGGCTCGGGCAGCCGCATCATCGCGTCGCGCAAGCCCACCGCCAGCCAGCCCGGCGGCGGCGCCGGCAGCGTCAGCGCCCAGCAGTCGGCTCCGTCCAGCCGGCCGAGGTAGTGGCGCGTGTGCGCCAGCGCAGCCATCGCCGCGGCGTCGGTCGGCTGCAGGCGCTGCGCGTCGCCGCCCGGCAGCAGCAGCCGGCCGCCGACGAAGCCCAGGCACCAGGCCTGCGAGGTCTTGTGTTCGGGCGGGCGGAAGGCGGGGACGAAGTCCATCGCGTGCGGGGTGGGGCCGGGCGCTCGCCGGTTCAGAGCACGATCCAGCTGACGCAGCCGAAGTAGATCAGCAGGCTGAGCACGTCCTGGATGATCGTCGCCACCGGCCCGCTGCCGTAGGCCGGATCGGTGCCCAGGCGGCTCAGCAGCCACGGCAGCATCAGCCCGAGCAGCGACGCCACCAGGCTGGCGCCGGCCAGCGCTAGCGCCACCGCCAGCGCCAAGCGCAGCTCGCCGAAGACGATCCACATCATCGGCAGCGCCAGCAGCGCCAGCACGCCGCCGATCAGCGCGCCGGTGCGCAGCTCGCCGCCGATCAGCCGGCCCAGGCCGGCGTGGCTCAGCGACAGCCCGCGCACGGCCGTCGCCTCGGTCTGCGTGCCGATCGCGTCGGCCAGGTAGACCAGCCCGGGCACGAAGAAGGCCAGCGCCGGCTTGGCCGCCAGCGCCGATTCGAAGCCGGCGACCACGGCGGTCGCGACGATGCTGCCTAGCAGGCCCACCAGCAGCCACGGCAGCCGGTGGCGCGCACGCCGCAGCGGCGGCTCTTCCAGCGCCTGGCGGGCACTCGCGGTCTCGCGGCGGATGCCGGCCAGGCGGTGCAGGTCTTCCACGTGTTCGCGGCGCAGGATCTGCATCAGCCGCTCGGGGCCGACCACGCCGACCAGCCGCCCGGCGTCATCGACCACCGGCATCGCGGCCGCGCGGTGGTGCAGCGCCACCGAAGCCATGCGCTCCTGATCGGCGCCGGGCGGCACGCTCGGCGGCCGCGGGTGGGCGGCGCTGCCCAGGCGGGCATCGTCGGGCAGCGCGAGCAATTCGGCCGCGCCGAGCGTGCCGAGCAGCCGCTGCGCCGCGTCGGTCACGCACACCAGCGACCAGTCGTGCCGCGCCTCGCGCTGCAGGCGCGCACGCAGCGCCCCGGCGGTGTCGTCGGCGCGCGCGACCAGCGCCGGCGCGACCACATGCTCGGCCGAGGTCTCGCGGGCTTGCCCGGGCATCGGCTGGGTTGCCGGTCAGGCCGCTGCCGGCCGGGCGGCGGCCCGGCGCGCGGCTGCGGCGGCGCGCCGCGGTTCAGGGCTTGGGTTGCGCGCGCACGCCGATGCCGGCATCGATGCGCTCCATCAGGTAATCGAAGAACGGGTTGGACGACATGCGCGCCAGCGTATCGATGCTGACGATCAGCGTGCCGCGCTCGCCGCGCGTGGCCATCTCGCCCAGGTGGGCGCCGAAGTACTCGTCGCTGGCGTCGGGCCGCATGCCGTACAGCGAATCGCTCAGCGGGAACGGGATCGCCAGGTGCGACAGCGAGAACACGCCCGGCGGGAAGGCCATGTCGAGCTCGCGCACCGTCTCGGTGGTGCTGCCGGCCTCGATGGTGCGCGCCACCACCTGGTCGGTGCCGGTGTTGCGGTTGGTGATCAGCGTCGTGCGGAAGCTGCGCGGCGGGTCGGGCAGCAGCCGCGTCAGGATGGTTTCGGTGCTCGGGCGCATCAGCACCCGGAATTGCGCGCTGCGGTTCAGGTCGAACAGCACCAGTTCGCTGCTGTTGGCCGGCAGCTGCCCGTACAGCGCGTTGACGATCGCGCGCGTGCTCACGGTGAAGTCCACCACCGACTGGAAGGTCAGCACCGGCGGCAGGCGCTGCAGGCTGCCGTCGGCCGCGCGCCGGTCGATCTGCGCCTGCAGCCGGCGCGCCACCAGCGACGACTGGCGCGCGCCGTTGACCGGGAAGCTGTTGAACTTGAAGGGGTTGAACTCGGGCACGATGCCCAGCCACGCGGCCTTGTCGAAGCGCGGCAGCAGCGCCGGCCAGCCCAGCACGCCGGCGAAGCGCGCCATGCTGGTGATGCCGATCATCGGCGTGAACAGCACGATGCGCTCGGGCTGCGCGAGCGCCGGGTCGTCGAGCGCCTCGAGCGCGTACTTCATCGCGAGCGCGCCGCCGTTGGAGAAGCCCACCAGGTGCAGCGGCGCCGGTGCCGGCGCCAGGCGCCGCGCCTCGCGCACCGCCAGATGGGTGGCGGCCATCCATTGCTCCCATTCGACCGTGCTCAGCCCGGCGGGCACGGTGCCGTGGCCGGGCAGGCGGATCGCCACCGCGGCATAGCCGTTGCGCACGTAGTGGCGCGCGACGTGGCGCAGGCTGTAGGGCGAATCGGTCAGGCCGTGCAGCAGCACCACCGCGCCGACCGGCGTGCCCGCCGGCTTCATGATGTACGAGCGGTTCCAGTCGTGCTCGAAGCGGCCCGGGTACAGCGGGCTGCCGCTGAAGTAGCGGTTGGCCTCGACCTGGTCTTCGGGGTCGAGCTTGTCGGTGACCTCGGTGCGCACCTCGTCGAACAGCTTGTTCTCGAGCGCGACGTAGCCGGCCCAGTCGAGCTTGGCGATCTGCTTGGCCGTGGCTTCGTGCGGCACGACGGTGTGCCAGAGTTCCAGGTGCGGTGCGCGCAGCGCGTCGTACACGCGCCACGCCAGCACCAGCACGAAAAGGGTTGCGAGCAGCGCTGCCGCCCGCTTGAGCCACTTGACCATGGATGCCTGCGTCGTCTTGTTCTGTCGGGTGTGCGCCGATCGATGATACGGGAGGCACCCGCAGCGCCGGCGGCGCCCGGCCCCTTCAGAGCTTCAGCCCTTCAGTCCCACTGCGCACGCAGCCGCGCCGCGATGCCGCCGCCGGCGAAGGGCTGCGGCTGCGGCGGCGCAGCGCGAGCCGGCGGCTGCGGTACCACCGCATCCAGGCAGGCGAGCACCGCCGGCGTGAGGAAGCGGCTCGGCGCGCCCCACACGTGGCGGTCGCCGAGCGCGCGCTGCTGGGTCACGTGGAAGCGCTGCGGCACCAGCAGCTGCAGCTGGTGCTGCGCGCGCGTCATCGCCACGTACAGCAGGCGCCGCTCTTCTTCCAGCTCCGCGCTGCTGCCGGCCGCCATGTCCGACGGGATGCAGCCGTCGACGACGTTGAGCACGTACACCGCCGCCCATTCCTGGCCCTTGGCCGAATGGATCGTCGACAGGATCAGGTAGTCGTCGTCGCGCTGCGGCGGCACGACGTCGCTGCTCGCCTCGGGCGGGTCGAGCGTGAGCTCGGCGAGGAAGTCCTCGCGGCAGCGGTGGCGCGCGGCCAGGTGCTCGAGCAGATCGAGGTCGGCGGCGCGCGCCGCAGCGTCGGCGTACAGCCGGGGCAGTTGCGGCCGGTACCAGGCCAGCGCCTGCGCGATCGCCTGCGGCCAGGGTGCGGCGGCGATCGCGCCGCAGGCCGCGTGCAGCGCGCGCCAGCCGGCCGCGGCGGCGCGCGGCGGCGCGTAGGCCTGCATCGCCTGCGCCGGGTCGGCCGCGGCGGCGATCGCGTCGAGCAGCCGGCGCGCACCGGCCGCGCCGATGCCGTCGGCCAGTTGCAGCACCCGGAAGCCGGCCAGCCGCGCGCGCGGGTTCTGCACCCAGCGCAGCAGCGCCAGCAGATCCTTCACGTGCGCGGCCTCGAGGAACTTCAGCCCGCCGTACTTCACGTACGGGATGTCGCGGCGCAGCAGCTCGAGCTCGAGCGCGGCGCTGTGGTGCCCGGTGCGGAACAGCACCGCCTGGCGTCGCAGCAGCGTGCCGGCCTCGCGCTGCAGCAGCACCTGGTCGGCCACCCAGCCGGCCTGCTCGGCTTCGTCGGCCAGGGCCACCCACTGCGGCAACGCGCCGTCGCGCCGGTCGCTCCACAGCGTCTTGGCGATGCCCTCGGGCGCGTCGGCCATCAGCGCGTTGCAGGCGCGCAGGATCGCGTCGCTGGAGCGGTAATTGCGCTGCAGGCGCAGCAGCGCCGCCGGCGGCTCGAACTGCTGCGCGAAGCCAAGCAGGTTGCGCACTTCGGCGGCGCGGAACGCGTAGATCGACTGCGCGTCGTCGCCCACCACCGCCAGCCCGCGGCCGTCGGGCTTCAGGCGCTGCAGGATCGCCGCCTGCAGCCGGTTGGTGTCCTGGTACTCGTCGACCAGCACGTGCGCGAAGCGCGCCCCGAGCGCGTGCGCGAGCGCGTCGTCGTCGAGCATCGCCTGCCACCACAGCAGCAGGTCGTCGTAGTCGAGCAGGTGCTGGCGCTGCTTCTCGGCGGTGTAGGCGCGAAACAGCGCCCGCAGCTCGGGCTCCCATTGGGCGCACCACGGGAACTGCGCGTGCAGCACCTGCGCCAGCGGCTCGCGCGCGTTCACCGCGCGCGAGTGGATCGCCAGGCAGCTGCCCTTCAGCGGGAAGCGGCGCCGCGTGCGCGCCAGGCCCTGTTCGTCGCGCACCCAGCCGAGCAGGTCTTCGCTGTCGGCGCGGTCGGCGATCACGAAGTCTTCGGCCAGGCCGATCAGCGCCGCGTGCTCGCGCAGCAGCCGCGCCGCCACCGAATGGAAGGTGCCGGCCCAGGGCAGCTCGGGTGGCGGCTGGGCCGCGCCCAGTCCCAGCGCCTGGTGCAGCATCCGCGCGGCGCGCTGCTGCAGCGCCTGCGCCGCGCGGCGCGAGAAGCTCAGCAGCATCAGCCGCTGCGGGTCGGCACCTTCGAGCAGCAGCCGCGCCACGCGCGCGGCCAGCGTCAACGTCTTGCCCGAGCCGGCGCCGGCGACGATCAGCAGCGGCGGCGGCGCTTCGGCCGGCCCGTGGAAGACGGCGGTGCGCTGCTCCTCGTTCAGCGCCGCGAAGGGATCGGCGCCGGCGGGCCGGCGGCGGACCGGGGCGAAGGCAGCAGCAACCATGCGCACAGTGTAGGCTGGATGCCCATACAGCCCGAGCCTGGCGGCGCGCGGTTGCGGCTTGCACAACGCCTGCTGCGCACCCATCTGCAACCCTTGCACAAGGCCCCAACGCATCCATGACGCTGCTGCTGATCGCCCTGTACACGGTGCACGCCGCGGTCGGCTGGGCGCTGCTGCCGGCGCTGGCGCGCTGGCCCGCGCTGCAGCTTGCCGTCGCCGCCGGGCTGCTGGCGTCGGCGCTGCTGATGCCGATGCCGCTGCTGGCGTCGCGCATCCGGCCGCGCCCGCTGGCCGATCGGCTGTCGGCGGCCGGCGCCTGGTTCATGGGCCTGTTCTCGACCGTGTTCGTGCTGACGCTGCTGCGCGGCCTGCTGCTGGCCGGCGCCTGGGCAGCCGGGGCGGTGCTGCCCGCGGCCGCGGGGTGGCGGCCGGCGATCGCGCTGGGCAGCGCCGTCGCGGTGCCGCTGGGCGCGCTGCTGCTGACCTTCAAGGGCATGCGCAACGCCCGCAGGATCCCGGCCGTGCGCGATGTCGAGGTGCCGATCGCGGGCCTGCCGCCGGCCTTGCAGGGATTCACGATCGTGCAGCTCAGCGATGTGCACGTGGGCCCGACGATCCGCGCCGGCTGGCTGCGGGCAGTGGTCGATCGGGTCAATGCGCTGCAGGCCGACGTGGTCGCGATCACCGGCGACCTGGTCGACGGCAGCGTGCGCGACCTGGCGGCGCAGGTCGCGCCGCTGGCCGGGCTGGCGTCGCGCCACGGCAGTTTCTTCGTGACCGGCAACCACGAGTACTACAGCGGCGCCGACGCCTGGGTGGCGGAGCTGCGGCGCCTGGGCCTGCGCGTGCTGCTGAACGAGCATGTGCTGCTGGGCCACGACGGCGCGGTGCTGGCGCTGGCCGGCGTGACCGACTACGGCGCGCATCACTTCGACCACCGCCACCGCAGCGACCCGAACGCAGCGATCGCCGGGGCCAGCGCGCAGGCTGCGGTGCGCGTGCTGCTCGCGCACCAGCCGCGCAGCGCGCTGGCGGCAGCCGGTGCCGGTTATCAGCTGCAGTTGTCGGGCCACACCCACGGCGGCCAGTTCCTGCCCTGGAACTGGTTCGTGCGGCTGCAGCAGCCGATCACCGCCGGGCTGCACCGGGTGCAGGGGCTGTGGGTCTACGTCAGCCGGGGCACCGGCTACTGGGGGCCGCCGATGCGGCTGGGTGCGCCGTCGGAGATCACGCGGGTGCGGCTGACGGCCGCAATCTGAGCCGGAGCCTAGCAAGCGCAAGAAGGGCCCGGCACCTCGCGGTGCCGGGCCCTCTTTGGGCGAAGCCGATCCGCAGCCCTACTCGAGCTGCACTTCGACGCGGCGCGCCTCGGCGTCGGGGCCGCTGCCGGTCAGCTGCTCGGGCTTCTTCAGCACGATCTTGTCGTCGGGCACGCCCATCGACTTGAGCGTCTCGGCGACCTTCAGCGCGCGCTGCTTGGCCAGTTCCTCGTTGGCGGCCGGGTCGCCGGTGGCGTCGTGGTAGCCGCTGATCACCGCGGTCTTGCCTTCGGCCACGCCCTTGGCGACGTCGGCGAGCGCGTCGGTCGCGCCGCCGGCCAGGTCGGTCTTGCCCGTCTCGAAGTAGAACTTCACGAGCCCCGGCTGCACCACCTGGACGCGCGCGACTTCCACCAGCACCGGGACCGGCACCGCGACGACCGCCACCGGAGCGCCCGGCGCCTGCGCGGCTGCCTTGGTCGACGTGCCGGCGGGCAGCAGCGGCACGATCAGCAGCGCGACGATGTTGATGATCTTGATCAGCGGGTTGACCGCCGGGCCGGCCGTGTCCTTGTAGGGGTCGCCGACGGTGTCGCCGGTGACCGCGGCCTTGTGCGCGTCGCTGCCCTTGCCGCCGTGGTGGCCGTCCTCGATGTACTTCTTGGCGTTGTCCCAGGCGCCGCCGCCCGTGCACATGCTGATCGCGACGAACAGGCCGGTGACGATCGTGCCCATCAGCAGGCCGCCCAGCGCCTCGGCGCCCAGCAGCAGCCCGACCAGGATCGGCACCACCACCGGCAGCAGCGACGGGATCATCATCTCCTTGATCGCGGCGCCGGTGAGCATGTCGACCGCGCGGCCGTACTCGGGCTTGCCGGTGCCTTCCATGATGCCCTTGATCTCGCGGAACTGGCGGCGCACTTCCTCGACCACGCTGCCGGCCGCGCGGCCCACGGCTTCCATCGCCATCGCGCCGAACAGGTAGGGGATCAGGCCGCCGATGAACAGGCCGATGATCACGCGCGGGTTGGACAGGTCGAAGCTGGCCATGATGCCGCGCGACTCGAGCGAGTGCGTGTAGTCGGCGAACAGCACCAGCGCGGCGAGGCCGGCCGAGCCGATCGCGTAGCCCTTGGTCACCGCCTTGGTGGTGTTGCCCACCGCGTCGAGCGGGTCGGTGATGTCGCGCACGCTGTCGGGCAGCTCGGCCATCTCGGCGATGCCGCCGGCGTTGTCGGTGATCGGGCCGTAGGCGTCGAGCGCGACGATGATGCCGGCCATGCTCAGCATCGAGGTGGCGGCGATCGCGATGCCGTACAGGCCGGCGAGCCAGAACGACGCCAGGATCGCGATGCACACGAAGATCACCGGCCAGGCGGTGGACTTCATGCTCACGCCGATGCCGGCGATGATGTTGGTCGCGTGGCCGGTGGTGCTGGCCTGCGCGACGTGCTTGACCGGCTTGTAGTCGGTGCCGGTGTAGTACTCGGTGATCCACACCATCGCCGCCGTCAGCAGCAGGCCGACCACGCAGGTGCCGAACAGCGCGGTCGCACTGACGCTGCCGCCACTGGCGAGCTGCAGCCCGTTCGGGAACATCGCCGTGGTCACGAACCAGAACGCGATCAGCGACAGCACGCCGGCCACGATCAGGCCCTTGTACAGCGCCGGCATCACGTTCTTCATGCCGGGGCTGGCCTTGACGAAGCCGCAGCCGATGATCGACGCGATGATCGACACGCCGCCCAGCAGCAGCGGATACACCACCGCCGCGCCGCCGCCGCCGGTGACCATCAGCGCGCCCAGCGCCATCGTCGCGATCAGCGTGACCGCGTAGGTTTCGAACAGGTCGGCGGCCATGCCGGCGCAGTCGCCGACGTTGTCGCCGACGTTGTCGGCGATCACCGCCGGGTTGCGCGGGTCGTCCTCGGGGATGCCGGCCTCGACCTTGCCCACCAGGTCGGCGCCGACGTCGGCGCCCTTGGTGAAGATGCCGCCGCCCAGCCGCGCGAAGATCGAGATCAGCGAGGAGCCGAAGGCCAGGCCGAGCAGCGGCTTGAGCGTGGCCGAGTCGGGCGCGGCCAGCCCGCCGATGGCCAGGAAGAACACGCCCACGCCGATCAGGCCCAGGCCCACCACCAGCATGCCGGTGATCGCGCCGCCCTTGAACGCGATGTCCAGCGCCGGGCCGATGCCCTGGGTGGCTGCCTGCGCGGTGCGCACGTTGGCGCGCACCGACACGTTCATGCCGATGAAGCCGCAGGCCCCCGACAGCACCGCGCCGATCACGAAGCCGATCGCGGTGGTCGTGCCGAGGAAGACCGCGATCAGGATCGCGAGCACCACGCCGACGATCGCGATCGTGCGGTACTGGCGCGCCAGATACGCGGCCGCACCTTGTTGCACGGCGCCGGCGATCTCCTGCATGCGGGCATTACCCGCGTCCTGCCTCAGGATCCAGCCGCGCTGGACGAAGCCGTAGATCACGGCCGCAAGGCCGCAGAGCAGCGCTGCGTACAGCGCCATCGTGGTCGTCATTTGAATCGTTCCTTTTCGCTGAAGGGACACCGGTGAGGGGAGGGCGTTCCGAAGTTGTTGTCGTGCGGGCGCCGGCCGAGGCTGGCCGGACGTGGGCCGCTAAACGCGGCGCGAATGCTACGGGAAAACGCGGCCCCCCCGGCCCGGGGCTTTCCTGCGATACGTCAAGGCCTTGCGCCCGGTGGCGGCCGGGCGGCACGAGTCCGCTCGGGCCTGGCGCGCGCCGGAAGAAGGCGCCCGGCCGCCGCGCAGCGGGACCCGCGGCGCCTCGGCCGGCGCGCGTCAGCCTGCTGCCGGCGCGCGAAACGGCGTGCGCTCGCGCAACTCGTCCACGTAGGCACCGATGCCGGCACCTTCGCGATCGAGATACCGCGCCACCGCATCGGCGAAGGCCGGATGCGCGAGCCAGTGGGCCGAAGGCGTGACGGCCGGCAGCAGCCCGCGCGCCATCTTGTGCTCGCCCTGTGCACCGCCCTCGAAGCGCCGGAAGCCGCGCGCGATGCACCAGGCCAGCGGCTGGTAGTAGCAGGCCTCGAAGTGCAGGCACGGCACGTGCCGCGTGCAGCCCCAGTAGCGCCCCCATGCGTGGCCGCGCACCGCGTCCACCGCCAGCAGCGACGCCGCGACGGGCGTGCCGCCGCCGCTGGCGATGAACAGCACCCAGTGCGCCGCCAGATCGCGCTGCACGGCTGCGAAGAACGCGCGCGTCAGGTACGGCGTCGAGCCGTGCGCGGCGTAGGTGTTGGCATAGCAGCGGTGGAAGAAGTCCCAGTGCGCCGACTCGATCTGCGCGCCTTCGAGCACCGTGAAGCGGATGCCGGCATCGGCGACGCGGCGGCGCTCCTGTGCGATCTTGCGGCGCTTGTCGCGTTGCAGGCCGCGCAGGAAATCGTCGAAATCCGCGTAGGGCGTGCCGGGCCGGTTGTGCCAGTGGAACTGCACGCTGCGGCGCTGCAGCCAGCCTGCAGCCTGCGCGGCCGCGAGGTCGGCATCGTCGCCGAACAGCAGGTGGATCGACGACAGGCTGTCGGCCTCGGCCAACGCCTGCAGCGCCGGCAGCAGGCGCTGCTGCGCCGCCGGGTCGGCGGCGATCAGCCGGCTGCCGGCGACCGGCGTGAACGGCACCGCCACGACCAGCTTCGGGTAGTAGCGCAGGCCGTGGCGCCGGTAGGCGTCGGCCCAGGCCCAGTCGAACACGTACTCGCCGTACGAATGCGCCTTGCGCCAGGCGGCGCAGCCGGCAACCAGCGTGCCGCCGCGGTGCAGCGTGAGCCACTGCAAGGCCCAGCCGGTGCGCGGCGTTGCGCTGCCGGACTCGTGCAGCGCGCGCAGGTACTCGTGGCGCATGAAGGGCGTCGGCTGCGCCTGGCGCGCGAGCAGCGCGTTCCACTGTGCGGCGTCGACCGCGGCCGGGTCGGCGTGGACCGCCAGGGTCTCGGGGGCAGGCGCCGCATGCATGGCGGCGCAGTCTAGGCGGGTGCCGGAGGCTGCGCGTTCCGTGATTAAATGGCCCCCGAAGCAACGCCTGCCGGGACGCTGGACATGAAACAGATCACTGCCGTCATCAAGCCGTTCAAGCTCGAGGAAGTGCGCGAGGCGCTGGCCGACGTGGGCGTCTCCGGCCTGACCGTCACCGAGGTCAAGGGCTTCGGCCGGCAGAAGGGCCACACCGAGCTGTACCGCGGCGCCGAGTACGTGGTCGACTTCCTGCCGAAGGTCAAGGTCGAGGTCGTCGTGCGCGATGCCGACCTCGAGCGCTGCATCGAGGCGGTGGTGCGCGCGGCCAAGACCGGCAAGATCGGCGACGGCAAGATCTTCGTGACGCCGGTCGAGCAGGTGGTGCGCATCCGCACCGGCGAGACCGACGAAGCGGCGGTCTGACGCCAGGGCCTGCGGCCGGCGCGGCTCAGAGCCTGTGAATGGAATGTGTTCACAGGCTCTCAGGTCAGCGCGTAGTCGTCCGGCTCGGTCGCGGCGGCCGCCAGCCCGGCCAGCCGCTGCAGCAGCGGGCCCGCACATGTGTCGACTTGCAGCAACGCGCGCTGCGCTGCGCTGATGTAGCCGGCTGCGGCCGCGTGGCCGATGAAGGCCAGCAGCGCGTCGTAGTGCCCGCCGGTGTTGAGCAGGCCCACCGGCTTGTCGTGATAGCCGAGCTGGCGCCAGGTCCAGACCTCGAACAGCTCCTCCAGCGTGCCCAGGCCGCCGGGCAGCGCGAGGAAGGCGTCGCTGCGCTCGGCCATCAGGCGCTTGCGCTCGTGCATCGTCTGCACCACGTGCAGTTCGGTCAGCCCGGTATGGCCGTGCTCGCGCGCCATCAGCGACTGCGGGATCACGCCGACCACCGGCGCGCCGGCGGCCAGCGCCGCATCGGCCACCAGCCCCATCATGCCGGCGTGCCCGCCGCCATACACCAGGCGCCAGCCGCGCTCGCCGATCAGGCGGCCGACTTCGCGCGCGGCGTCGGCGTCGGCCGGCGACGCGCCGGTGCGCGAGCCGCAGAACACGCAGATCGACAATGCGGCGGGGTCGGGTGTCATGCGCGGGCATTGTGCCCGCAGCCCGCGCCAGGGGCCGCTCGCGCCGATCAGCGCGGCTTGTCCGGCTGGCGGCTTCGCACCAGCCGGGTGCCGGCCAGCAGGTCGTGCCAGTACTGGCGCTGCGGGTTCAGCAGGGTCAGCGCGGCGTAGCCGAGCACGCCCACCGTCAAGGCGGCAGCGATCGCGCCGCCGTGGTGCTGCCCGGTCGCGCCGGCCCACAGCAGCGCCGGCAGGAACCACAGCCAGCTGCCCAGGTAGCGCAGCGCGGCGCGCGCGGGCGAGGGCGGCCGGCCGTCGCGGCCGACCACGCGGATCTGCCAGGTCTTCATGGCCAGCGTCTGGCCGCCATGCGACCAGAACCAGACGAAATACAGCCCGAGCACAAGGAACACCACCGCCTGCAGGCCGCGCTGGCCTTGGAGCGCATGGCGCTGCTGAGTCACGATGCCGTACACCAGGCCGGTCGCCATGACCACGCCGAACAGCAGCACGCCCTCGTAGACGAAGCAGGCCACCCGCCGCCGCAGCGACGGCGCCTGCCACTCGGACGCTGTGCCCGGCGGCGCTGCGGACGTCATTGGCTCGTGCCGGAGGGTTCGGCCGACGCGCCGGGCGCGGCTTCGGCTGCTGCCGCGGGAGAGCCGGCGGGCGGTGCCGCCGTGCTGCTTGCGGCTGCCGGCTGCTGCTGCGCAGCGGCCGGAGCAGCCGCGGAAGGCGCCGCGCTCGCGGGTGCGGCGAGCGCGGCCGTGCGCGGCAACAGCGTCTTGCGGTCGAGCCGGTCCGAAGGCGCCGCGATCTTCGGCCCGCCCGGCTGCTGCTGCGCCGGCGGATTCGGCGCCTTCGAGATCAGGGTGGTGGTCGCGCCCGGACTGGCGTGCACGAGCGTCGACGCAACCGCGGTTGCCGTGACCGGCTTCGCCGGTGGGACCGTCGGGTTGGCCTTCTGGTTCGGCGGCGCCGCAGCGGTGCCGGTGCGGGCCTCGGGCGTGGCGCGCGGCACGGTCTTGGCACGCTGGGCGAGGGCGCGCCGCTGCTCGGCCGGCAACGCCAGGTATGCGTCCCAGGCAGCCGCACGATCCTGCGGATTCATCTGCCGCACTTCCTGGAACTGCAACCGGGCCTGGCCGCGTTCGGCAGGCGACAGGCGCGCCCATTCCGCCATGCGTGCTTGGACCCGCTCGCGCTCCTCGGGCGGCATGGCCGGGAATCGGGCCACGATCTCCAGCCATTTCTGCTTGCGCGGCGCATCGATGCCGGCCCAGTCGCGCTTCAGCGGCTGCAGTGCCTGCTGTTGCGCCGGGCTCAGCGCCTGCCAATCGGGGCCGGCCGCTGCGGCCGGCACCGATCCCGGGGCCTGCTGGGCCGATGCCGATGGCGGCACCAGCCCGGCGGCGGCGGCTGCCGCGGCAACGCAGACCACCCGGAGCAGGCGCAACCGCCCGATCGATGCGCTGCTCACGGCTGGCCGTGCTTCAGGAACTCCACGAAACCGGGGTCGCCATAGGCGTCCGGCGGCAGGTCGTCGGCGAGCAACGCCGAGTCGACCTCGGCGGCGGCGCTGATCTCGGCGTTCTCCTGCAGGTGCTGGATCAGCAGCAGCCCGACGACGAGCACCAGCAGCGGCAATGCCGACCCGATCCGCACCCACCACGACGGTGTGCCGCCCAGGGCCACGCTGCCGTCCGCCCCGGTGCGGACGGCAACCGCGTGCGGCGCCGCAGCCTCGACCAGACGCGACTCGCGCGCCCGGCGCACCGCTTGCTCGCGTGCCACGCGCAGCCGCTCGCCGATGTCGTGCGGCAGCCGCTGCGCCTGGCTGTCGAGTTGCAGGACGACGCGACGGGCCAGCTGGTCCCGCAGCGCGTCGAGGCGGGGATCGATGATAGGGACGGCATTCACGGTTTCAGGCCCTTCGCAGCCAGCGCCTTTGCCAACGCATGCACGGCCCGGGAGCAATGCGTCTTCACGCTGCCCTCCGAACAGCCCATCACCGCCGCGGTCTCGGCCACATCCAAGTCCTCGCAGTAACGCAGCAGGAAGGCCTCGCGTTGACGCGCCGGCAGCGCTGCCACTTCGAATTCGATCTGGCTCAAGGTCTGTTCGCGCGACAGCAGCTCGGCCGGGCCCGGTGCTTCGGCGCCGTCGCGCGAGGCTTCCAGAACCTCCAGCAGGTCGAAGCCGTCGTCGGCGGCGGACTCGAGGTCGGAGAAATTCTGCACGACCGCTTGCCGGACCTTCTGGCGCCGGAACCAGTCCATCGTGGCGTTCGACAGGATGCGCGCGAAAATGAGCGGCAATTCGGCTGCCGGGCGGTCGGCATAGTGCTCGGCCAGGCGGATCATCGCGTCCTGAACGATGTCGAGCGCCGAGTCGTCGTCGCGAACGGCGTAGGCAGTGCGCTTGAAGGCGCGCCGCTCGGCGCTCTCGAGGAAGTCGGACAGTTCTTGCTCGGTCGCCACGGGCTGGCTGTTGCGCCCGTGCTGGGCCGAGGCGATTATGGCATCGGCCCTCGGCGCGGCTGCGCCGCCGCGGCGGCGGGCTTGCTGCATAATGCTGCTTCGCACAAAGAGCTCCCGGGGCATCGCCCGGACGCCCGCACCCGGGGTCCGCACGCGTGCCGCGCTGCTTTTCCGAATCCGCCTCACGAGGGCGCGAGGAGGGGCACCGATGGTTTTTCGTCAGAGAAATTCGCAAAGGGTCATTCAATGGACATCTCCCCCGCGGAAGTCAAGCGCGCCGCGTCGGCGCAACCCCCCGCCCCCTCCGCCCTGCACCCCGAGGAGCTGAACGGCTCCGAGATCCTGGTGCGCTGCCTGCAGGCCGAACAGGTCAAGTACCTGTGGGGCTACCCGGGCGGCGCAGTGCTGTACATCTACGACGAGCTGTACAAGCAGGACGCGATCCAGCACATCCTGGTGCGCCACGAGCAGGCCGCGGTACACGCGGCCGACGGCTATGCGCGTGCCACCGGCGATGTCGGGGTCGCGCTGGTCACGTCCGGCCCGGGCGTGACCAATGCCGTGACCGGCATCGCCACGGCGTACATGGACTCGATCCCGATGGTGATCATCACCGGCCAGGTGCCGACGCCGGCGATCGGGCTGGACGCATTCCAGGAATGCGACACGGTCGGCATCACGCGCCCGGTGGTCAAGCACAACTTCCTGGTCAAGGACGTGCGCGATCTGGCGCTGACGCTCAAGAAGGCCTTCCACATCGCGCGCTCGGGCCGGCCCGGGCCGGTGGTGGTGGACATCCCGAAGGACGTGTCGGTGAAGACCTGCGCGTTCCACTACCCCGAGCGCATCGAGATGCGCTCGTACAACCCGGTGAAGAAGGGCCACGGCGGCCAGATCCGCAAGGCGGTGCAGCTGCTGCTGGGCGCGAAGCGGCCGTACATCTACACCGGCGGCGGCGTGATCCTGGGCGAAGCGTCGGCCGAACTGCGCCAGCTGGTCGACCTGCTCGGCTTCCCCTGCACCCACACGTTGATGGGGCTGGGCGCGGTGCCGGCGAGCGACCCGCGCTTTCTCGGCATGCTCGGCATGCACGGCACCTACGAGGCGAACATGACGATGCAGCACTGCGACGTGCTGCTCGCGGTAGGCGCGCGCTTCGACGACCGCGTGATCGGCGATCCGGCCCACTTCGCGCAGGTGCAGCGCAAGATCATCCACGTCGACATCGACCCGTCGAGCATCAGCAAGCGCGTGCGCGTCGACGTGCCGATCGTCGGCGACGTGAAGGACGTGCTGCAGGAGCTGATCGCGCAGCTCAGCGCGGCGCCCGCACGGCCCGACGCGGCGGCGTTGTCGGCCTGGTGGGGGCAGGTCAACGAGTGGCGCCAGCGCAACTGCCTGGCCTTCAAGGACAGCACCGAGGTGATCAAGCCGCAGGCGGTGGTGCGCAAGCTCTGCGATCTGACGCGCGAGCGCGACGTCTACATCACCTCCGACGTCGGCCAGCACCAGATGTGGGCGGCGCAGTACTTCCGCTTCGAGCAGCCGCGGCGCTGGATCAACTCCGGCGGCCTGGGCACGATGGGCGTGGGGCTGCCGTACGCGATGGGCATCAAGCTCGCGAAGCCCGAGTCCGACGTGTTCTGCATCACCGGCGAGGGCTCGATCCAGATGTGCATCCAGGAGCTGTCGACCTGCAAGCAGTACGACACGCCGGTGAAGATCGTGTCGCTGAACAACCGCTACCTCGGCATGGTGCGGCAGTGGCAGGAGCTGATGTACGGCGGGCGCTATTCGCACAGCTACGTCGATGCGCTGCCCGACTTCGTCAAGCTGGCCGAGGCCTACGGTCACGTCGGCCTGCTCGTCGAGAAGCCTGCGGACGTGGAGCCGGCATTGCGCGAGGCGATCGCGCTGCGCGACCGCACCGTGTTCCTGGACATCCGCACCGACCCCACCGAGAACGTGTGGCCGATGGTGCAGGCCGGCAAGGGCATCACCGAGATGCTGCTGGGCAGCGAGGATCTGTAGCCCCGCCCGATCCGGTGCGCACGGCCGCGCTACCGCGCTGCCGCCCGCGCTGCCGGCCACGGCGGGCCGCGGTCTCGCGAGCCGTTTTCCCAACCTCGAAACGCGCGGCCAAGGGCCCGGGGTTACCGCCCCGAAGCCGGAAGAGCCGTGCAGGACGACGCAAACATGAAACACATCATCGCGGTGCTGCTCGAGAACGAGCCCGGCGCCCTGTCGCGTGTTGTCGCGCTGTTCTCGGCGCGCGGCTACAACATCGAAAGCCTGACGGTGGCGCCCACCGAGGACGCGTCGCTGTCGCGCATGACGATCGTCACCACCGGCAGCGACGAGGTCATCGAGCAGATCACCAAGCACCTGAATCGGCTGATCGAGGTGGTCAAGGTGGTCGACCTGACCGAGGGCAGCTACACCGAGCGCGAGCTGATGCTGGTCAAGGTACGCGCGGTGGGCAAGGAGCGCGACGAGATGAAGCGCATGGCCGACATCTTCCGCGGCCGCATCGTCGACGTGACCGAAAAGAGCTACACGCTCGAGATCACCGGCGACGCCGCCAAGCTCGACGCCTTCTTGCAGGCGATCGACCGCGCCGCGATCCTGGAGACGGTGCGCACCGGCACCAGCGGCATCGGCCGCGGCGAGCGCATCCTGCGGGTGTAGCCGCCCATTCAACCCAATCACAGCAAGGAGAGAACCCGCATGAAGGTCTACTACGACAAGGACGCCGACCTGAGCCTGATCAAGGGCAAGCAGGTCACGATCATCGGCTACGGCTCGCAGGGCCACGCGCACGCGCAGAACCTCGCCGACAGCGGCGTCAAGGTCACCGTCGGCCTGCGCCGCGGCGGCGCGAGCTGGCTCAAGGCCGAGAAGGCCGGTCTGAAGGTGGCCGGCGTCGCCGAAGCGGTCAAGGGCGCCGACGTGGTGATGATGCTGCTGCCCGACGAGCAGATCGCCGCGGTCTACCGCGAGGAGGTCGAACCGAACATCCGCGACGGCGCGTCGCTCGCGTTCGCGCATGGCTTCAATGTTCACTACGGCCAGGTCGTGCCGCGCGCCGACCTCGACGTGTGGATGGTCGCGCCCAAGGCGCCGGGCCACACCGTGCGCGACACCTACACCCGCGGCGGCGGCGTGCCGCACCTGATCGCAGTGCATGCCGACAAGAGCGGCAAGGCGCGCGACCTGGCGCTGAGCTACGCGGTGGCCAACGGCGGCGGCAAGGCCGGCGTGATCGAGACCAACTTCCGCGAGGAGACCGAGACCGACCTGTTCGGCGAACAGGCGGTGCTGTGCGGCGGCACCGTGGAGCTGATCAAGGCCGGCTACGAGACCCTGGTCGAGGCCGGCTACGCGCCCGAGATGGCCTACTTCGAGTGCCTGCACGAGCTCAAGCTGATCGTCGACCTGATCTACGAAGGCGGCATCGCCAACATGAACTACTCGATCAGCAACAACGCCGAGTACGGCGAGTACGTGACCGGGCCGAAGATCGTCACCGAGCAGACCAAGGCGGCGATGCGCCAGGCGCTGCGCGACATCCAGACCGGCGAGTACGCGAAGAGCTTCATCCTCGAGAACCGCGCCGGTGCGCCTACGCTGCTGAGCCGGCGCCGCCTGACGGCCGAGCATTCGATCGAGGTGGTGGGCGAGAAGCTGCGCGCGATGATGCCGTGGATCAAGGCGAACAAGCTGGTCGACAAGAGCCGCAATTGATGCCGGTGCCGCACATCGGCCCGGCGGCGGACGACGCCGGCTCGGGTTTCGACCCGGCGGCCGCGCCGCTCGGCGTGCCGCGTCCGCGCCGGCGCGGCATCTACGTGCTGCCCAACCTGGTCACGCTGGCGGCGCTGTTCGGCGGCTTCTACGCGATCGTGATGGCGATGAACGGCCGCTTCGAGAACGCGGTCATCGGCGTGTTCTGCGCGATGGTGCTCGACGGCCTGGACGGCCGGATCGCGCGCATGACCCACACCCAGAGCGCGTTCGGCGAGCAGATGGACAGCCTGGCCGACATGGTCAGCTTCGGCGCCGCGCCGGCGCTGATCGTCTACGAGTGGGCGCTCAAGGGCCTGGGCAAGGCCGGTTGGGTCGTCGCCTTCGTCTACTGCGCGTCGGCCGCGCTGCGGCTGGCACGCTTCAACACCAACGTCGGCGTCGTCGACCGGCGCTGGTTCCAGGGCCTGCCCAGCCCGGCCGCGGCAGCGCTGGTGACCGGCTTCATCTGGGTGATGGACGATGCCGGCATCAAGGGCGCAGGCCGGATCGACTGGCTGGCCTGGACCGCCATGGCGGTGACGCTCTATGCGGGGCTGACGATGGTGACCAACGTGCCCTTCTACAGCTTCAAGGATCTGGGCCAGCGCCGCTCGGTGCCCTTCGTCGTGCTGGTGCTGATCGCGCTGGGCATTGCCGCGGTCAACCTGCACCCGCCGCTGGTGCTGTTCGGCGCGTTCTGCCTGTACGGCGTATCCGGCTATGCCGTCTATGCCTGGCGCAAGACCAAGGGCAAGCCGGTCAGCGTGATCGCGATCTCCAAGGACGAGCCCGACGAGCGCGGGCTGCACTGAGCGGCCGCCGGCCGCCGTGCTATAGTGCGCCGCATGTCGTTGCGTTCCGCCGCCCTCGCGCTGCTGCTTCTAGGAGCAGGGCCGCGGGCTTGCTGATCGAAACGCATCCAGACGCACAGAATCGACGGCCCGCTTGCTCACGCAGCGGGCCGTCGCCGTTTCAAGCTGCGTGGATTGTCTAATCCGAGGCTCGACCATGACCGACCGCCTGATCATCTTCGACACCACCTTGCGCGACGGCGAGCAATCGCCCGGCGCTTCGATGACCAAGGACGAGAAGCTGCGCATCGCGCGCCAGCTCGAGCGGCTGCGCGTCGACGTCATCGAAGCCGGCTTCGCCGCCAGCAGCAACGGCGACTTCGAGTGCGTGCGCGCGATCGCGGCGCACGTCAAGGACTCGATCGTGTGCTCGCTGGCGCGCGCCAACGACCGCGACATCGCGCGCGCCGCCGAGGCGCTGCAGCCGGCGGCGCGCGCGCGCATCCACACCTTCATCGCCACCAGCGACCTGCACATGGACAAGAAGCTGCGCATGACGCGCGAGCAGGTGCTCGAGCAGGCGCGCCTCTCGGTGCGCTTCGCGCGCAAGCTGTGCGGCGACGTGGAGTTCTCGCCCGAGGACGGCTACCGCTCCGACCCCGACTTCCTGTGCCGCGTGCTCGAGGCGGCGATCGACGAAGGCGCGACCACGCTGAACATCCCCGACACCGTCGGCTACGCGATCCCCGAGCTGTACGGCCAGTTCATCCGCAAGCTGCGCGAGCGCATCCCCAACTCCGACAAGGCGGTGTGGTCGGTGCACTGCCACAACGACCTGGGGCTGGCGGTGGCCAACTCGCTCGCCGGCGTGACGATCGGCGGCGCGCGCCAGGTGGAGTGCACGATCAACGGCCTGGGCGAGCGCGCCGGCAACTGCTCGCTCGAAGAAGTGGTGATGGCGGTGAAGACCCGCCGCGACTACTTCGGCCTCGAGGTCGGCATCGACACCACGCAGATCGTGCCGGCCTCGCGCATGGTCGCGCAGACCACCGGCTTCGTCGTGCAGCCGAACAAGGCCGTGGTCGGCGCCAACGCCTTCGCGCACGCCTCGGGCATCCACCAGGACGGCGTGCTCAAGGCGCGCGACACCTACGAGATCATGCGTGCCGAGGACGTGGGCTGGAGCACCAACCGCATCGTGCTGGGCAAGCTGTCGGGCCGCAACGCCTTCAAGCAACGCCTGCAGGAGCTGGGCATCGAGACCGATTCCGAGGCCGAGATCAATGCCGGCTTCGCGCGCTTCAAGGATCTGGCCGACCGCAAGAGCGACATCTTCGACGAGGACATCATCGCGCTGATGGCCGACGAGAGCGTGACCAGCGAACAGGAGCACTACCGGCTGCTCGCGCTGGCGCAGCATTCCGAGACCGGCGAGCGGCCGCATGCGCGCGTGGTCTTCGCGGCCGGCGATGTCGAACACCGCGTCGAGAGCGACGGCAACGGCCCGGTGGACGCCAGCCTGAAGGCGATCGAGTCGGCAGTCGGCAGCGGCGCCGAGATGCTGCTGTACTCGGTCAACGCGATCACCTCGGGCAGCACCGAGTCGCAGGGCGAAGTCACGGTGCGGCTGCAGCACGGCGGCCGGGTGGTCAACGGCGTGGGCTCCGACCCGGACATCGTGGTGGCGTCGGCCAAGGCCTATCTGGCGGCGCTGACCAAGCTGCACAGCAAGGCCGAGCGGGTCGCTGCGCAGGGCTGAGGCGAAGCCGGCAGCAGGCCGGCATCCGCTCGCAAACCGGAACTTGAGGAAAAAGACCCAAGTTTTTGATCTTGCATGTCTTTTTCAGCTGCAATAGACTTGGCGTCGTACGCTTTCGCATGGATGGGCTGAGCCGGTGATTCGCAATTTCCTCGAGTTGTTCAATCCCGGCTTGGTCGGTGCCGGCCTGCTGGCGCTGTCGCTGGCCGTACCGGTGCAGGCGGCGCCCAAGCGCGATGGGCGTAGTACGGTCGTGTCGGCAAAGGCGCATGTGTCGACGAAGACCCGGGCGAAAGCACCGATGAAGACGGTGAAGGCTGCGGCCGCCGGGCCGCGCGCGCGCGCGCCGTTGCATGCGCCGGTCGTGCGCGTCGCGCCGGCGCGGCCGTCGTTCGGGCAACTGAACGGGCTACACGCGACCGACGACCCGCTGGACCTGAAATCCAGCGTTGCGCTGGTGATCGACCAGGACACGCGCCAGGTGCTGTTCAGCAAGAACCCCGAAGCGGTGCTGCCGATCGCGTCGATCACCAAGCTGATGACCGCGCTGATCGTGACCGAGGCGGGCCTGCCCCTGGATGAGGCGCTGACGATCACCCAGGACGACGTCGATACCGAGAAGGGCAGCCGTTCGCGCCTGAACGTGGGCACGGTCCTGTCGCGTGGCGAGATGCTGCATCTGGCGCTGATGTCGTCCGAGAACCGGGCCGCGCACGCGCTCGGCCGCACCTATCCGGGCGGGCTGCCGGCCTTCATCGCCGCGATGAACGCGAAGGCCCGCCTGCTCGGCATGAGCGGCACCCGCTACGTGGAGCCCACCGGCCTGTCGAGCCAGAACCAGTCGAGTGCGAGCGATCTGGCGCGCCTGGTCGATGCCGCCTACGAACACCAGATCATCCGCCAGTTGTCGACGATGCCGCAGGCGCAGGTCGCGGTCGGCAACCGCCACCTGCAGTTCCGCAACACCAACGGCCTGGTCCACAACCCGGCATGGGACATCGGCCTGCAGAAGACCGGCTATATCTCCGAGGCCGGACGCTGCCTGGTGATGCAGGCACAACTCGCCGGACGCAAGCTGATCATGGTGCTGCTCGATTCCGCCGGCCGCTATTCGCGCATCGGCGACGCCGAGCGCATCCGCAAGTGGCTCGACGGGGACATGCACGGCATCGTCGAGGCGGCCGTGCGGCGGCCGCACTGAACCGCGCGCGGCGGCGTCAGCCGCCGTAGCCCAGCGCCTTCGAGATCTGCTGGGCCGTGGCCCTGACGCGTTCGGCCCAGCTGTCCTCCAGCCGGTCGGCCGGTGCCGACACCGAGAGCCCCGCGACCAGCTTGCCCTCGTCGTCGCAGATGCCGGCTGCGATGCAGCGCACGCCGAGCTCCAGTTCTTCGTCGTCGCGGGCGACGCCCAGGCGCCGTACCGCGGCGAGCTCGCGCTCCAGCCGCGCCAGGTCGGTGATGCTGTTGCGGGTGTGGCCGGCCAGGCCGGTGCGGGTGGCGTAGGCGCGCACGCGCTGCGGGTCGTCGGCCGCCAGGAACAGCTTGCCCACGGAAGTCAGGTGCAGCGGTGCGTGCCCGCCGACGGCGCGCACCACCTGCATGCCCGACTGCTCGCTGACGGTGCGCTCAACGTAGACGATCTCGTCGCCCTGGCGCATCGACAGGTTCACCGGTTGGTGGGTCAGGCGGTGCAGTTCGCGCATCGGGCCGAGCGCCGCCTCGCGCACGTCCAGCCGCGCCTTCACCAGGTTGCCCAGTTCCAGCAGGCGCATGCCCAGCCGATAGTTGCCGGCCTGCGGGCGGTCGACGAAGCCGCCGGTCACCAAGTCGTTGAGGATGCGGTGGGCGGTGGACGGGTGCAGGCCGGTCTCGGCGCTGAGCTGCTTCAGCGCCACAGGCTGCTGGTGCGCGGCGAGCACGTCGAACAGCGCGAAGCTGCGCTCGAGCACCTGGATCGCCGGCTTGGCCGACAGCGGATCCTTCATGGGTGTGATTCTGGCCGGGAACGTCGATTCTTGCATTACAAAAAACGGATCTGCATGACGGCAGCGGCTGCGACGCGCCCGGCCGCCGGCTGGGACAGCGGCTTCAGCCGGCGGCCAGCGCGGCGGCAGCGTCGCGGCCGGACTGCACCGCGCCTTCCAGCGTGGCGGGATAGGGCCCGGCCACGTAGTCGCCCGCAGCCAGCAGGCCGCGCGCCAGCGCCATCGGCGGGCGCCGCAGCTGCGGCGTGCAGCGGAAGGTCGCGCGCCGCTCGGCCGCCAGGTGCACCGTGGCGGGCAGCGCGGGTGCGGTGCCGAGCACGGCTGCCGCCTGCCGGCGCACCTGTTCGGCCAGCACCGGCAACCCCTGCGCCAGCCACTCGGCGGCGCCGCTGACGACCCAGGCGGATATCCCCATCCTGCCCGCCAGCGCACCGAGATCGAAGGCGAACTGGGCCGGCGCATCGGCGCCGGCGGGCAGGGCCGTGATCGGATGGACCAGCCCCCCGGCCGCCGAGTGCAGATAGACGGTGACGATCGGCTCGTAGCGCAGCGCCGCGGCCGTCTGCGCCCATTGCGGCGCGATGTGCTCGGCGAGCCGTGCCGACTCGGCGGCGCTGCAGGCCAGCACCACGCGGTCATGGCGTTCGCCGTCGACCATCCAGCCGCCGCCCGCGGGCTCCACGCGCATGACCCGCCGGCGCGGCAGCAGCTCGGCGCCGTGCGCCTCGAGCCAGCGCGCGGCCGGGCGCGGCAGCAACGCATCCAGCCCGTGCCTGGGCAGCAGCAGGTCCGAGGCCCCGGGGCCGCTGAACAGCGCGTCGTGCAGCACCCGCAGGAACACCTGTGCGCTGGCCTCGGCGGCCGGCGTGTTGAGCGCCGCCACGCACAGCGGCTCGATCAGCTCGCGTCGCACGGCCGCCGGCATGCGGCGGCACAGGCTCGCCACGTCGAGCGCCGGCGCGCAGCGAAAGCCGCGCAGCGCCCACCCCGAGGCCGCCGCCAGCAGGCGCAGCCGCTCGCCGACCGTCCAGCCGTCGGCCGCCAGCACCGCGCGCGCGAAGGCCGGGATCGGCGCACCCGGCCGCAGCGCCAGCCCGCGGCCGTCGGGCATGCGCAGCAGCAGCGGCAGGCGCAGCAGCAAGGCGTCCGGGTCGGCGCCGACCCTGCGCATCAGCGCGAGCGTGGCGGTGTAGGCGCCGATCAGGATGTGCTGGCCGTTGTCCAGCTCCAGCCCGTCCACCGCGACCGAGCGCGCGCGGCCGCCCGGCTGCGGCGCCATCTCGAACACGCGCACCGCGTGGCCGGCGGCGCGCGCATGCACCGCCGCCGCCAGGCCGGCCCAGCCGGCCCCGACCACCGCGACGCGCAAGCCGCCGGCGCTGCCGCCCGGCCCGCCGGCGCCTGCAACCCGCGGCGGGTGCGCACTGGCGCCGGCCGGCGCGGGCGTGCTCAACGCCCGCGCCAGTGCGTGCGCATCGCGATCCACAGCTTGCGCAGCGGGGTCAGCGAGGTGCGCTGGTGCAGCACGCGGAAACCGTCGGCTTCGATCTCGCGCAGCAGCGTGCGGTAGATGTTGGCCATCATCAACCCCGGGCGCTGCGCGCTGCGGTCGGCTTCGGGCAGCAGCGCGAAGGCTTCGTCGTAGCTGCGGTGCGCGCGCTCGGCCTGGAAGCGCATCAGCGCGTCGAAGCGCTCGCTGTAGCCCCAGGGCGAGTCGCGCTTCAGCAGTTCGGCGGCCTTGACGTCGAAGCGCTGCAGCTCGCTCAGCGGCAGGTAGATGCGCCCGCGGCGCGCATCGTCGCCGACGTCGCGGATGATGTTGGTCAGCTGCATCGCCAGGCCGAGCCGATGCGCGTACTGCAGCGTCGCCGCCTCGGTGCGGCCGAAGATGTTGGCGGCGACCTCGCCGACCACGCCGGCCACCAGGTCGCAGTAGTGCGCGAGCGCCGCGAAGTCGAGGAAGCGCGACTGCTGCAGGTCGATCTGGCAGCCGTCGATCACCGCCGTCAGGTGCGCAGGCTCGATGCTGAACTCGGCGGCAAGCGGCATCAACGCGCGCATCACCGGGTGGCTGGGCCGGCCGGCGAAAGCCGCGTGCACTTCCTGGCGCCACCAGGCGAGCTTGGCGGCGGCGACGCCCGCGTCGTGCATCTCGTCGACGACGTCGTCCACCTCGCGGCAGAACGCGTAGTACGCGGTGATGGCTGCGCGCCGCCGCGGCGGCAGGAACAGGAACGCGTAGTAGAACGACGAGCCGCTGGCCGCTGCCTTGTGCTGCACGTACTGCTGCGGGTCGGCCGCAGCGGGCGGCGCGGGCGGGCTCACCGTGGCCCCATGCGCAGCGCGCGCCACAGCAGAACGGGGGTGTCGCTGCGCTTCAAGGTCGGCCGCCGGCTCAGGCTGGCATGGTCCATCGCGCGGATTTTCTCAAGAATCCGCAGGCCCCCCTGCACGACCAGCCGCAACTCCCAGCCGAAGCGCCCGGGCAGCCGCAATGCCAGCGGCGCGCCCGATGCCATCAGCGCGCCGGCCCAACTGCACAACTCGGCCACCAGGGCGCGGCTGGCCGGGCTGTCGCGGCCGGGCTGCAAGGCCGCCGCATCCAGGCCGTGGCGCGCCAGGTCGGCCGCAGGCACGTACAGCCGGTGGCGCGCCAGGTCCACGCTCAGGTCCTGCCAGAAGTTGATCAGCTGCAGCGCGCTGCAGATCGCGTCCGACTGCTGCAGCGACAGCGGGTCGCCGACGCGGGCCAGATGCAGCAGCAGCCGGCCGATCGGGTCGGCCGAACGCGCGCAGTAGGCCAGCAGTGCGGCGCGATCCGGATACGGCGGGTTGTGCACGTCCTGCACGAAGGCGTCGAGCAGCGCGTGCAGCAGCGGCGGCGGCAGGGCCTCGGCGCGCAGCGCGGCGGCGAGCGGGCCGAAGACCTCGGGCCAGGCTTCGCGCGGCGGCCGGCCGGCGACCGCGGCTTCGAGCGCGCGGCGGTACGCCGCGAGCGCATCGAGCCGCGCGGCGGGCGGCTGCGGGCCTTCGTCGGCCAGGTCGTCGGCGGTGCGCGCGAAGCGGTAGATCGCCAGCACCGCCGGCCGCAGCGCCGGTGGGCAGGCCCAGGAGGCAACCGGGAAGTTCTCGTAGTGCTCGATCGATGCCACCGGGCAATTGTGCGCGGCCGTGCAGGCGGGCAGCGCCGGCGCCCCGGTAGAATCCGCGCTTTGCCGCGCTGCCGCTGCGGCGGGCGCCAGGCCGCGACACCGCGCTGGCGCAGCGGGGACACCCGCGCGGGTGGCGAAATTGGTAGACGCACCAGGTTTAGGTCCTGACGCCTTCACCGGCGTGCCGGTTCGAGTCCGGCCCCGCGCACCAGCATTCCGATCGAAACAGTGAGCTTCCCATGCCCGTGAACGTCGAAACCCTGGACAAGCTCGAGCGCCGCATCACGCTGACGCTGCCGGCCGACAGGATCAGCAGCGAGGTGCAGGCGCGCCTGCGCAGGCTGGCGCGCACCGTCAAGGCCGCCGGCTTCCGCCCCGGCAAGGTGCCGATGTCGGTGGTCGCGCAGCGCTACGGCCAGTCGGTGCAGTACGAGGTGATGAACGAAGAGGTCGGCCGCGCCTTCGGCGAGGCCGCCGGCGAGGCCGGCCTGCGCGTGGCCGGGCCGCCGCACATCGCCGCGAAGGACGAAGCGCCCGAGGGCCAGATGGCATTCGACGCGACCTTCGAGGTCTACCCGGAGGTCAGCATCGGCGATCTGGGCGCGGTGCAGGTCGAATCGGTCAGCGCCGATGTCGACGACGCGGCGATCGACCGCACGATCGAGATCCTGCGCAAGCAGCGCCGCAGTTTCGCCCAGCGCCCGGCCGGCGAGGGCGCGGCCGAGGGCGACCGCGTGACGATCGATTTCGAAGGCAAGATCGACGGCGAGACCTTCGCCGGCGGCAAGGCCGAAGGCTTCCAGTTCGTCATCGGCGAAGGCCAGATGCTCGAGCAGTTCGACCGGGCCGTGCGCGGCATGAAGGCCGGCCAGTCGAAGACTTTCCCGCTGCAGTTCCCGGCCGACTACCACGGCAGCGACGTCGCCGGCAAGGAAGCCGATTTCCGCGTCACCGTCAACAAGATCGAGGCGCAGCACCTGCCGGCGGTGGACGAGGCCTTCGTGAAGACCCTGGGCATCGCCGAGCCCACCGTCGAGGCGCTGCGCGCCAGCGTGCGTGCCAACCTCGAGCGCGAGTTGCGCCAGCGCGTGCTCGCGCGCAACAAGGCGGCGGTGATGGACGCGCTGATCGGCGTGTCGCAGCTGGACCTGCCGAAGTCGCTGGTCGGCGCCGAACTCGAGCGGATGATGGCCGCGGCACGTGCCGACCTGAAGCAGCGCGGCATCAAGGACGCCGACAGCGCACCGCTGCCCAAGGAGCTGTTCGAGCCGCAGGCCGAGCGCCGCGTGCGCCTGGGGCTGGTGGTGGCCGAGCTGGTCAAGGCCAACGCGCTGCAGGCCAAGCCCGAGCAGCTGCAGGCGCATCTGGACGAGATGAGCCAGAGCTACGAGAAGCCGGCCGAAGTGGTGCGCTGGTACCTGAGCGACCGCCAGCGCATGGCCGACGTCGAGGCGATGGTGGTCGAGCGCAACGTCACCGACTTCGTGCTCGGCAAGGCCCAGGTGGCGCACAAGGCGCTGGCCTTCGACGAGTTGATGAACGCCTGAGCGCTGCCGCCGCTGCCCGCCAGCTCCGCCCCCCGCGCACTCCAAGGAAGCCATGAGCGCTCTCGACACCCAGAACCTGGGCATGGTGCCCATCGTCATCGAACAGTCCGGCCGCGGCGAGCGCGCCTACGACATCTACTCGAGGTTGCTGCGCGAGCGCATCGTGTTCCTGGTCGGTCCGGTCAACGACGCCACCGCCAACCTGGTGGTCGCGCAGCTGCTGTTCCTGGAGAGCGAGAACCCGGACAAGGAGATCTCGCTGTACATCAATTCGCCGGGCGGCAGCGTCAGCGCCGGGTTGTCGATCTACGACACGATGCAGTTCATCAAGCCCGACGTGTCCACGCTGTGCATGGGCCTGGCGGCGAGCATGGGCGCCTTCTTGCTGGCGGCGGGCGCGAAGGGCAAACGCCTGGCGCTGCCCAACTCGCGCATCATGATCCACCAGCCCTCGGGCGGCGCGCAGGGGCAGGCCAGCGACATCGAGATCCAGGCGCGCGAGATCCTGAAGCTGCGCGAGAACCTGAACGCGATCCTGGCCGAGCGCACCGGCCAGACGCTGGACAAGATCCGCGCCGACAGCGAGCGCGACTACTTCATGTCGGCCGCCGAGGCCCAGGGCTACGGCCTGATCGACCGGGTGATCGAGCGCCGCTGAGCCGGCAGCGCGGGCCGGCTCGACCCGGCCTTTGCGGGTGCCGAGCCTGCGCGCGTGCTTGGACTATCATCGTTCGGCACTATCGCCGCCAACCGCACACGCACCGTCATGGCCGACAAGAAGGGCTCCTCGAGCGAGAAGGTTCTGTACTGCTCGTTCTGCGGCAAGAGCCAGCACGAGGTCAAGAAGCTGATCGCCGGGCCGTCGGTGTTCATCTGCGACGAGTGCATCGAGCTGTGCAACGACATCATCCGCGACGAGGCGCCGGCCGACAGCGCTGCCGCAGCCAAGGCAGCGAAGTCGGACCTGCCGATTCCGAGCGAGATCAAGGCGAGCCTGGACCAGTACGTGATCGGCCAGGAGGTCGCCAAGCGCACGCTGTCGGTGGCGGTGTACAACCACTACAAGCGGCTGAAGCACGGCGGGGCGAAGGACGACGTCGAGCTGACCAAGAGCAACATCCTGCTGATCGGGCCCACCGGCTCGGGCAAGACGCTGCTGGCGCAGACGCTGGCGCGGCTGCTGAACGTGCCCTTCGTGATCGCCGACGCAACCACGCTGACCGAGGCCGGCTACGTCGGCGAGGATGTCGAGAACATCATCCAGAAGCTGTTGCAGAACTGCAACTACGAGGCTGAGCGCGCGCAGCGCGGCATCGTCTACATCGACGAGATCGACAAGATCAGCCGCAAGAGCGACAACCCCTCGATCACCCGCGACGTGTCGGGCGAGGGCGTTCAGCAGGCGCTGCTCAAGCTGATCGAGGGCACGATGGCCAGCGTGCCGCCGCAGGGCGGGCGCAAGCACCCGAACCAGGACTTCCTGCAGATCGACACCACCAACATCCTGTTCATCTGCGGCGGCGCCTTCGACGGACTGGAGAAGGTGATCCAGGGCCGCACCGAGAAGTCGGGCATCGGCTTTTCCGCCACGGTGCACGGCAAGAGCGAGAAGAAGGCGGCCGAGCTGTTCCGCGACGTAGAGCCCGAGGACCTGATCAAGTTCGGCCTGATCCCCGAGCTGGTGGGCCGCCTGCCGGTGGTGGCCACGCTCGGCGAGCTGACCGAGGAGGCGATGATCCAGATCCTGACCGAACCGAAGAACGCGCTGGTCAAGCAGTACCAGAAGCTGTTCGCGATGGACGGGGTGGAGCTGGAGATCCGGGCTTCGGCGCTGAGCGCCATTGCGCGCAAGGCGCTGGCGCGCAAGACGGGCGCGCGCGGCCTGCGCTCGATCCTGGAACTGGCGCTGATCGACACCATGTTCGACCTGCCGAACCTGGAAGGCGTGGCCAAGGTGGTGATCGACGAGCACATCGTCGACGAAGGCTCCAAGCCGCTGCTCGTGTACCGCGAGCCGCCGAAGGCGAAGGCCAGCGCCTGAGCAGCGCCCGCCGCGCCCGGGCCTAGGGCCCCGATCCGGTGCGGCCGGCGGCTTGCAATGGCCGGCGCGGGCCCCACATCGGCCTGAGAAAGTGAGGTTTCCCGATGTCAGGACATCCGATTCTCCCTGCCGAGCCGACGACGCTGCCGCTGCTGCCGCTGCGCGACGTGGTCGTGTTTCCGCACATGGTCATCCCGCTGTTCGTCGGCCGGCCCAAGAGCATCAAGGCGCTCGAGGCGGCGATGGAAGCCGGCCGGCAGATCATGCTGGTCGCGCAGAAGGCCGCCGGCAAGGACGAGCCCAAGGCCGACGACATGTTCGAGATCGGCTGCGTGTCCAGCATCCTGCAGATGCTCAAGCTGCCCGACGGCACCGTGAAGGTGCTGGTCGAGGGCATCCAGCGCGCGAAGACACAGTCGATCAGCGACGCCGGCGAACACTTCACCGCCGTCGTCGAGCCGGTGCCGCCCGGCGGCGACGCCTCGCCCGAGATCGAGGCGCTGCGCCGCGCGGTGACCCAGCAGTTCGACGCCTACGTCAAGCTGAACAAGAAGATTCCGCCCGAGATCCTGACCTCGATCGCCGGCATCGATGATCCGGGCCGCCTGGCCGACACGATCGCCGCGCACCTGCCGCTGAAGCTCGAAGCCAAGCAGTCGGTGCTCGACCTGTTCGGCGTGGACAAGCGGCTCGAGCGCCTGCTCGAGCTGCTCGAGCACGAAGTCGACATCCTGCAGGTCGAGAAGCGCATTCGCGGCCGCGTCAAGCGCCAGATGGAGAAAAGCCAGCGCGAGTACTACCTGAACGAGCAGGTCAAGGCGATCCAGAAGGAGCTCGGCGACGGCGAGGAGGGTGCCGACCTCGAGGAGCTCGAGAAGAAGATCAAGGCCGCGCGCATGAGCAAGGAGGCGCGCAAGAAGGCCGAGAACGAGCTGAAGAAGCTCAAGCTGATGTCGCCGATGTCGGCCGAGGCCACCGTCGTGCGCAACTACATCGACACGATGGTCAACCTGCCCTGGGCGAAGAAGACCAAGATCAAGCACGACCTGGGCAACGCCGAGCAGGTGCTCAACGAGGATCACTACGGGCTCGAGAAGGTCAAGGACCGCATCCTCGAGTACCTCGCGGTGCAGCAGCGCGTCGACAAGGTCAAGGCGCCGATCCTGTGCCTGGTGGGGCCGCCGGGCGTGGGCAAGACTTCGCTCGGCCAGAGCGTGGCGCGCGCCACCGGGCGCAAGTTCGTGCGCATGGCGCTGGGCGGCGTGCGCGACGAGGCCGAGATCCGCGGGCACCGCCGCACCTACATCGGCAGCATGCCGGGCAAGGTGCTGCAGAGCCTGACCAAGGTCGGCACGCGCAATCCGCTGTTCCTGCTCGACGAGATCGACAAGCTGGGCATGGATTTCCGCGGCGACCCGAGTTCGGCGCTGCTCGAGGTACTCGACCCCGAGCAGAACCACACTTTCAGCGACCACTACATCGAGGTCGACTTCGACCTGTCGGACGTGATGTTCGTCGCCACCAGCAACTCGATGAACATCCCGCCGGCGCTGCTCGACCGGATGGAGGTGATCCGTCTGGCCGGCTACACCGAGGACGAGAAGCTCAACATCGCGCAGCGCTACCTGGTGCCCAAGCAGCGCAAGAACAACGGCGTGAAGGACGAGGAGCTCGAGGTCACCGAAGGCGGGCTGCGCGGCATCGTGCGCTACTACACGCGCGAAGCCGGCGTGCGCAGCCTCGAGCGCGAGATCAGCAAGATCTGCCGCAAGGTGGTCAAGGGCCAACAGCTGAAGCAATACCCGGGCATGGTGGTCGTCACCGAAGACAACCTGAACGACTTCCTCGGCGTGCGCAAGTTCGACTTCGGCCGTGCCGACAAGAAGAACCAGGTCGGCCAGGTGGTCGGCCTGGCGTGGACCGAGGTCGGCGGCGACCTGCTGACGATCGAGGCCGCGGTGATGCCGGGCAAGGGCAACATCCTGCGCACCGGCCAGCTCGGCGACGTGATGAAGGAGTCGGTCGAGGCGGCGCGCTCGGTGGTGCGCTCGCGCGCGGCGCGGCTGGGCATCAAGGACGAGTTGTTCGAGAAGCGCGACATCCACATCCACGTGCCCGACGGCGCGACGCCGAAGGACGGGCCGAGCGCGGGCATCGCGATGACCACCGCCTTCGTATCGGCGCTGACCGGCATCCCGGTGAAGGCCGACGTGGCGATGACCGGCGAGATCACGCTGCGCGGCGAGGTCACCGCGATCGGCGGGCTGAAGGAGAAGCTGCTGGCGGCGCACCGCGGCGGCATCAAGACGGTGCTGATCCCCGAGGAGAACGTCAAGGACCTGCAGGAGATCCCCGAGAACGCGAAGAACAGGCTCGAGATCGTGCCGGTGCGGTGGATCGAGAAAGTGCTCGAGGTGGCGCTCGAGCGGCCGCCGCAGCCGCTGCCGGAAGACGAAGCCGCCAAGGCCGACGCGAAGCCGGCGCATCCGGAAGCCGCCGCGGCCGCCGAGGTGCTGCCGCACTGACCGCACCGCTGCCGTGCCTGCGCCATGTGCTGCATGGTGCACGGTTCGGCGGCAGTCGCAGCTGCCGGATGCCGGCTGGGCTGTGGCTATAATGCGAGCTTGCGCGGGAGTAGCTCAGTTGGTAGAGCGCAACCTTGCCAAGGTTGAGGTCGCGAGTTCGAGACTCGTCTCCCGCTCCAGGTCTTGCGAAATCGGGAAGCCCGCGGGCTTCCCTTTTTCATCGGTCCGCCCGAACCGGGCGGTGCCAGGGCGCGATAGCAAAGCGGTTATGCACCGGATTGCAAATCCGTAGAGGCCGGTTCGACTCCGGCTCGCGCCTCCAAACTCTGTGCCGCAGCGGCCCGCCGATGGCGGGCCGCTGCGCTTGCAGCGTCCGGCCGCCTCGCATAATCCCGGCGCCCGCCCGGGTGGCGAAATCGGCAGACGCAGCGGACTTAAAATCCGCGGCCCCTCGCGGGGCATACGGGTTCGAGCCCCGTCCCGGGCACCACGCTACAGGTGCCGCTCATGCCGATCTTCGATTCCGCTGCGCTCAACGGGGGCGTGCGCAAGCGCGAGGTGTTCGGCTGGGCGATGTACGACTTCGCCAACTCCGGCTACACGACCGTCGTGCTCACGGCGGTGTTCAACGCCTACTTCGTCGGGGTCGTCGCCGGCGACGCTGCATGGGCCACCTTCGCCTGGACCAGCGCGCTGGCGGCGTCGAGCGCGATCGTGATGCTGACGATGCCGTCGCTGGGCGCCTATGCCGACCTGCGTGCCGGGAAGAAGCGCCTGCTCGCGCTGAGCACCGCCGGCTGCGTGCTGGCCACCGCGCTGCTCGCGCGCACCGGCCCAGGCGATCTGTGGCTCGCGGTGGCCGCGGTGGTGCTATCGAACGTCTTCTACACGTACGGCGAATCGCTGATCGCCGCCTTCCTGCCCGAGCTGGCGCGGCGCGACGCGCTCGGCCGCGTGTCGGGCTGGGGCTGGAGCTTCGGCTATTTCGGCGGCATGCTGACGCTGGGGCTGTCGCTCGCCTACGTGCTGCAGGCGCAGGCGCAGGGGCAGCCGGCCACGCACTTCGTTCCGGTGACGATGCTGATCACGGCGGCGGTGTACGGCCTCGCGTCGCTTGCCACCTTCGGGCTGTTGCGCGAGCGTGCGCGGCCGCAGCCCGATGCGCTGCGCGGCGGCGGCGTGCGCGCATCGCTGCAGCGGCTGGCGCAGACTTGGCGCCACGCCCGCGACTATCGCGACTTCGTCTGGCTGATGGCCTGCTCGGTCGCCTACCAGGCCGGCATCGCCGTGGTGATCGCGCTCGCGGCGGTCTATGCCGAGCAGGTGCTGGGCTTCCGGCAGACGCAGACGATGCTCCTAATCTTCATCGTGAACATCGCATCGGCCGTGGGCGCATTCGTGTTCGGTTACTGGCAGGACCGCGTCGGCCACAAGCGCGCGCTGGGCTTCACGCTGGCGGGCTGGATCGCGATGACGCTGATGGCCGCCGCGGCAACCGAGGCGATGCTGTTCTGGCTGGCCGCCCTGCTGGCCGGGCTGTGCATGGGCTCGAGCCAGTCGGCCGGCCGCGCAATGGCCGGTGCCTTCGCGCCCGAAGCGCGACTGGCGGAGTTCTTCGGGCTGTGGACCTTCGCGGTGCGGCTGGCGGCGATCGTCGGGCCGATGACCTACGGGTTGGTGACGCTCGCGACCGGCGGCAACCACCGCGCCGCGATCCTGTCCACCGGCCTGTTCTTCGTCGCCGGACTGGCGTTGCTGGCTCCGGTGGACGTGGGGCGCGGCGTCGCCGCAGCGCGAGCGGCCGGCACCGGTTGAGCCGTGCCGGTGCGGGCCTGGCCTGCGTCCGCCAACTCTCGCTCGCGGATCGGCGTGTGCCTAGAATGCGCCGCTTGGGCTTCGATCGGTTTCGACACAGGAGGCTTGCCGATGAAAGTGCTGGTGCCCGTGAAGCGGGTGGTCGACTACAACGTCAAGGTGCGCGTCAAGAGCGACGGCACCGGCGTGGACATCGCCAACGTCAAGATGAGCATGAACCCCTTCGACGAGATCGCGGTCGAAGAGGCGGTGCGGCTGAAGGAGAAGGGCGCGGCCACCGAGGTGATCGCCGTGTCCTGCGGCGTCACCCAGTGCCAGGAGACGCTGCGCACCGCGATGGCGATCGGCGCCGACCGCGCGATCCTGGTCGAGAGCACCGACGAGCTGCAGCCGCTGGCGGTGGCCAAGCTGCTGGCGGCGCTGGTGAAGAAGGAATCGCCCGGCCTGGTGATCCTGGGCAAGCAGGCGATCGACGACGACTGCAACCAGACCGGCCAGATGCTGGCCGCGCTGCTGGACCGGCCGCAGGCCACCTTCGCCAGCAAGGTCGAGGTCGAAGGCGACGCGGCCCGGGTCACGCGCGAGATCGACGGCGGCCTCGAGACGATCAGCATCAAGCTGCCGGCGGTGGTCACCACCGACCTGCGGCTGAACGAGCCGCGCTACGTCACGCTGCCCAACATCATGAAGGCCAAGAAGAAGCCGCTCGAGGTCGTCAAGCCGGCCGACCTGGGCGTGGACGTGGCGCCCAGGCTGAAGACGCTGAAGGTCGCCGAGCCGCCCAAGCGCGGCGCCGGCATCAAGGTGCCCGACGTCGCCACGCTGGTGGACAAGCTCAAGAACGAAGCCAAGGTGATCTGACATGAGCGTACTCGTCATTGCCGAACACGACCACGGCACCCTGAAGGGCGCCACGCTGAACACCGTCACCGCGGCTGCGGCCTGCGGCGGCGACGTGCACGTGCTGATCGCCGGCCACAACGCCGCCGGTGCGGCACAGGCGGCCGCGCAGATCCAGGGCGTGGCCAAGGTGCTGCACGCCGACGGCGCGAGCCTGGCCGAGCAGCTGGCCGAGAACGTCGCCGCGCAGGTGCTGGCGATCGCCGCAAACTACAGCCACATCCTGTTTCCCGCCACCGCACACGGCAAGAACGTGGCGCCGCGGGTGGCGGCCAAGCTCGACGTGGCGCAGCTCAGCGACATCACCAAGGTCGTGTCCGCCGACACCTTCGAGCGCCCGATCTACGCCGGCAACGCGATCGCCACGGTGCAGAGCGCCGACGCCGTCAAGGTGGTCACCGTGCGCACCACCGGCTTCGATGCGGCGGCGGCCGGCGGCGGCGCGGCCGCGGTCGAATCGGTCGCCGCGGCGGCCGACAGCGGCTTGTCGTCCTACGTGGGCAGCGAGATCGCCAAGAACGACCGGCCCGAGCTGACCGCGGCCAAGATCATCGTCAGCGGCGGCCGCGCGATGGGCAGCCCGGAGAAGTTCAACGAAGTGCTGACCCCGCTGGCCGACAAGCTCGGCGCGGCGCTGGGCGCCAGCCGCGCGGCGGTCGATGCCGGCTATGCACCCAACGACTGGCAGGTCGGCCAGACCGGCAAGATCGTCGCGCCGCAGCTGTACATCGCCTGCGGCATCAGCGGCGCGATCCAGCACCTGGCCGGCATGAAGGACAGCAAGGTGATCGTCGCGATCAACAAGGATCCGGAAGCGCCGATCTTCTCGGTGGCCGACTACGGCCTCGAGGCCGATCTGTTCGCGGCGGTGCCCGAGCTGGTCAAGGCCCTGTAGCCGCAACGCCGCCCACGCCCACACCGGGCCCCGCGAGGGGCCCGCATGCCATCGGAGACCGCCATGAGCTACCGCGCCCCGCTGAAGGACATGCTGTTCACGATCAAGGAGCTGGCCGGCATCGACGCCGTCGCTGCGCTGCCCGGTTTCGAGGAAGCCGGCTTCGACACGGCGCAGGCGGTGCTCGAGGAATGCGCGAAGTTCAACGAAGGCGTGGTCGCGCCGCTGAACTGGGACGGCGACCAGAACCCGTCCTCGTGGAAGGACGGCGCGGTCACGACCACGCCGGGCTTCAAGGAGGCCTTCCGCCAGTTCGGCGAGGGCGGCTGGCAGGGCTTGCAGCACCCGGTTTCCTTCGGCGGGCAGGGCCTGCCCAAGACGATCGGCGCCGGCTGCACCGAGATCCTGAACAGCGCCAACCTGAGCTTTGCGCTGTGTCCGCTGCTGACCGACGGCGCGATCGAGGCGCTGCTGACCGCCGGCTCCGACGAGCAGAAGGCGCGCTTCATCCCGCCGATGATCGAAGGCCGCTGGACCGGCACGATGAACCTGACCGAGCCGCAGGCCGGCAGCGATCTGGCGGCGGTGCGCAGCCGCGCCGAGCCGCAGCCCGACGGCACCTACAAGATCTTCGGCACCAAGATCTTCATCACCTACGGCGAGCACGACATGGCCGAGAACATCGTGCACCTGGTACTGGCGCGCGTGGCCGGCGCGCCCGAAGGCGTAAAGGGCATCAGCCTGTTCGTGGTGCCGAAGTTCATGGTCAACGCCGACGGATCCCTGGGCGCGCGCAACGACGCGTATTGCGTCAGCATCGAGCACAAGCTGGGCATCAAGGCGAGCCCGACCGCGGTCCTGCAGTTCGGCGACCACGGCGGTGCCGTGGGCTATCTGGTCGGCCAGGAAAACCAGGGCCTGGCCTACATGTTCGTGATGATGAACGCCGCGCGCTATGCGGTGGGCATGCAGGGCATTGCGGTGGCCGAGCGCGCCTATCAGAAGGCGGTGGCCTATGCGCGCGAGCGCGTGCAGAGCCGGCCGGTCGACGGCTCGACCCCGGGCGCGGCGACGATCGTCCACCACCCGGACGTCAGGCGCATGCTGATGACGATGCGTGCCCTCACCGAGGGCTGCAGGGCGATGGCGATGGTGGCCGCCGCAGCCTACGACGCCGCGCATGCGCATCCCGATGCGCAGGCGCGCAAGCAGAACCAGGCCTTCTACGAATTCATGGTGCCGCTGGTCAAGGGCTACAGCACCGAGATGAGCCTGGAGGTCACCAGCCTGGGCGTGCAGGTGCACGGCGGCATGGGCTTCATCGAGGAGACCGGCGCGGCGCAGTACTACCGCGATTCGCGCATCCTGACGATCTACGAAGGCACGACCGCGATCCAGGCCAACGACCTGGTGGGCCGCAAGACGGCGCGCGACGGCGGCAGCACCGCCAAGGCGATCGCCGCGCGCATCGAGGCCACCGAGGCCGAACTGGCCGGGCGCGGCAGCGGCGCGGCGAAGGCGATGCACCGCAGCCTGCGCACGGCGCGGCAGGCTTTCGTCGAGGTGGTCGATTTCATCGCCGCCGGCTCCAAGGGCGACCCGAATGCCGCCTACGCCGGCAGCGTGCCTTACCTGATGCTCGCCGGCAACCTGGTCGCCGGCTGGCAGATGGCGCGCGCGCTGCTGATCGCCGAAGACCGGATGGCTGCCGGCGAGGATGCCGCCTTCATGCAGGCCAAGGTGACGACCGCGCGCTTCTACGCCGACCACGTGCTCAGCCGGGTGCCGGGGCTGCGCCAGGCCATCGTCGACGGTGCGCCCGGCGTCACCGAGATGGCGGCCGACGCGTTCTGATCGCCTGCCCGGCCGGGCCCGCCGCAGGGCCCGCGCTACGCCGAGGCTGCCCGCGCTTGTCCCGCGCTTGTCCCGCGCTTGTCGTGAGCTTGTCCCGCGCGTGACAGCGCCGGGCGCATGCGCTTCGCACACTCGTTCGATTCCACCCCTTGCCGGAGACACCTGTGCCGCTGCCCCCCGTCCTCGAAAGCGCGCCGTTGCCGATCATCGGCTCGCCGCTGTTCATCATCAGCAACCCCAATCTCGTGATCGAGCAGTGCAAGGCCGGTGTGATCGGCGCGATGCCGGCGCTCAACGCACGCCCGGCCTCGCAGCTGGACGAATGGCTGGCCGAGATCACCGAGACGCTGGCGGCCTACGACCGCGCCAACCCCGGCAAGCCGGCCGCGCCCTTCGCGATCAACCAGATCGTGCACAAGAGCAACGACCGCCTCGACCACGACATGCAGATGTGCGCCAAGTACAAGGTGCCGATCGTCATCAGCTCGCTCGGCGCGCGCGTCGAGGTCAACCAGGCGGTGCACGCCTGGGGCGGCGTGGTGCTGCACGACATCATCAACAACACGCATGCGCACAAGGCGATCGACAAGGGCGCCGACGGGCTGATCCCGGTGGCGGCCGGCGCCGGCGGCCATGCCGGGGTCAAGAGCCCGTTCGCGCTGGTGGCCGAGATCCGCGAGTGGTTCGACGGGCCGATCGCGCTGTCCGGCGCGATCGGCACCGGCGCCGGCGTGCTCGCGGCGCTGGCCTGCGGTGCCGACTTCGCCTACATCGGCTCGGCCTTCATCGCCACCGAGGAGGCGCGCGCCTCCGACGCCTACAAGCAGTGCATCGTCGATTCCTCCAGCGACGACATCGTCTATTCGAACCTGTTCACCGGCGTGCACGGCAACTACCTGGCGCCGTCGATCCGCAATGCCGGGCTGGACCCCGACAACCTCGGGCACAGCGACCCGAGCAAGATGAGCTTCGGCAGCGACTACGGCGCGAAGAAGGCGTGGAAGGACATCTGGGGCTGCGGCCAGGGCATCGGCGCGGTCAAGAAGGTCGTACCGGTGGCCGAACTGGTGGCACGGCTGAAGCGCGAATACGAACAGGCGCGCCGGCGCATCTGCACCGCCTGAGCGTTGCCCCGCGGGCCGGCGGCTGCCCGCCCGAGCGTGCCGCCGGCCTTCGACCGTGCCGGCGGCAGGCTGCGGCCGAAGTGCCGCATCGCGACCGAGGCCCTCGGGCGGCTACATCCCGCCCGGGTTCACGCTGGTGAAGCGCGCCTCCGGCCGGTCGTCGGCGCGGTGCAGCGTGGTCACGCCCTTCTTCATCGCCCAGGGCCGCAGCTGGTGGTGCAGCGGGATGCTGTGCACCTCGTCGCGCGTCAGGATCAGCGCCTCGCGGATCTGCGCGTTGCGCTTGGCGACGTCGGTCTCGGTCTTCATCGCGTCGACCAGCGCATCGATCTTCGGGTTGCTGATGCGGCCGTAGTTGAAGTTGCCGTCGGCGCCGGTGGTGCGCGTGCGGATCAGCGACTGCAGCGAATACTGCGCGTCGAAGGTGGCCACGCCCCAGCCCAGCAGGTAGGCCGAGGTGTCGAAGTTCTGCACCTTCTGGATGAAGGTGGCCATCGACTCGGCCACCAGCTTGGTCTTGACGCCGATGCGCGCCCACATCGCGACCACGTTCTGGCAGATCTCCTCGTCGTTGACGTAGCGGTTGTTCGGGCAGTTCAGCTGCAGCTCGAAGCCGCTCGGGTAGCCGGCGTCGGCGAGCAGCTTCTTCGCGCGCTCGGGGTCGGCCTTGACGGGCACGTCGATGTCGGGCGTATGGCCGTTGACGCCCGGCGCGACGATGATCGCCGCCGGCAGCGACAGCCCGCGCATCGTGTTGCGCTTGATCGCCTCGCGGTCGATGGCGATCGACAGCGCCTCGCGCACGCGCTTGTCCTTGAACGGGTTCTTGCCCTTGACGTCGCTGAACTTCAGTTCCGGGCTGTATTCGTCGAGCGCGATGAAGATCGTGCGCACCTCGTGGCCGTCGAGGACCTTCAGCTTCGGGTCCTGGCGCAGCCGCGCCACGTCCTGCACCGGCAGGTCGGTCAGCATGTCGACGTCGCCCGACAGCAGGGCCGCCACGCGCGTCGGGTCGCTCTTGATCGGCGTGTAGATCACCTCGGTCACGTTGCCGGAATGCTTGCCCCACCAGTCCTTGTTGATCACCATCGTGATGCGCTGGTCGGGCGTCCAGCCGGTGATCTTGTAGGGGCCGGTGCCGTTGACGTTGCGCGACGCGTAGTTCTCCTCCTTGGCCTTGTAGTCCTGCGTGTTGGTCGTCTTGTTCTTCTCCGCCCAGGACTTGCTCATGATGCGGAAGTCGGTGAGGCTGCGCAGCAGGATCGGCTGCGGCGCGCTCAGGATGAAGTCGACGGTGTGGTCGTCGATCTTCTTGATTTCGGCGATGCCGGTCACGTAGATCTGCATCGTGCCCTGCGGCTGCTTGATGCGGCCGAAGGAGAAGATCACGTCGTCGGCCGTGAAGGGGCTGCCGTCGAAGAACTTGACGCCCTTGCGCAATTCGAAGCGCACCTGCGTCGGGCTGATCATCGTCCACTTGGTCGCCAGCGCGGGCTCGACCTCGAATTTTTCGTTGTAGCGCGTCAGGCCCTCGTACGAGTGCATCAGGATCGCCAGCGTCGTCGCGTGGTTCTGCGAATAGGGATCGAGCGTCAGGATGTCGTTCTGCGCCGCCCAGCGCAGCGTGGTCGCCTGCGCGTTCGGCGCGGTCAGCGCGGCGGACATCGCCGCGGCCGCCAGCAGGGCCTTCAGGTTCATCGCAAGCTCCGGTGGTAGACGAAAGGCCGCAATCGTAGGGCAGCGATCACGGCGGCTGCCGCGGATGCGGGTTTGTCCGGAGCCGGGAGCCGAGGCCGGCGCGACCGGTGCCGGGCCGATGTCAGGATTCGGAAGGGCAGGCGCGTTCCAATGGCGGCCGATGTCCGAGGCGGGCCGGGTGGTACAGTGGGATCGGCGATTTCGCCCGTTTCGCTGGGCGCCGCCGCAATCTGCGCCGCCGGTGGAGCCGGCCGCCGCAGAAGGTTGTCCAACCCATCGTTGCCTGCGGAAACCGCGGGTGAAAGGTGAGCGCCAGATGATGCAGCAGTACCGCGCCAACTCGTACCTGTTCGGCGGCAACGCGCCCTATGTCGAAGAGCTGTACGAGGCCTACCTCGACAACCCCGGCAGCGTGCCGGACACTTGGCGCGACTACTTCGACCGGCTGCAGAACGTCGCCGCCGCCGACGGCACTGATGCGCGCGACGTGCCGCACGCGCCGATCGTCGAGAGCTTCGCGCAGCGCGCCAAGGCCAATGCCTTCGCGCTCAAGGCGAGCGAAGCCGACCTGGCGGTCGCGCGCAAGCAGGTACACGTCCAGAGCCTGATCGCCGCCTACCGCTCGCTCGGCAGCCGCTGGGCCGATCTCGACCCGCTCAAGCGCGCCGAGCGGCCCAAGATCCCCGAGCTCGAGCCGGCGTTCTACGACCTGACCGAGGCCGACCTCGACATCACCTTCTCGGCGGCGAACACGTACTTCGGCCGCTCCGAGAACCTGACGCTGCGCGACATCCTGCAGGCGCTGCGCGAAACCTATTGCGGCACGATCGGCGCCGAGTTCATGCACGCCACCGATCCGGCCGAGAAGCGCTGGTGGCAGGAGCGGCTCGAATCGATCCGCAGCAAGCCCAGCTTCACCTCGGAACAGAAGATCCACATCCTCGATCGCCTGACCGCCGCCGAAGGCCTGGAGCGCTACCTGCACACCAAGTACGTCGGCCAGAAGCGCTTCAGCCTCGAAGGCGGCGAGAGCTTCATCGCCAGCATGGACGAAGTGGTGCAGCGCGCCGGCGAGCGTGGCGTGCAGGAGATCGTGATCGGCATGGCGCACCGCGGCCGGCTGAACGTGCTCGTCAACACCCTGCGCAAGATGCCCAAGGACCTGTTCGCCGAGTTCGACCACACCGCGCCGGAGGATCTGCCGGCCGGCGACGTCAAGTACCACCAGGGTTTTTCCAGCGACGTCAGCACGCCCGGCGGCCCGGTGCACCTGAGCCTGGCCTTCAACCCCAGCCACCTCGAGATCGTCAACCCGGTGGTCGAAGGCTCGGTCAAGGCGCGCCACGACCGGCGCGGCGACACCGAAGGCGACAGCGTGCTGCCGGTGCTGGTGCACGGCGACGCCGCCTTCGCCGGCCAGGGCGTGGTGATGGAGACGCTGGCGCTGGCGCAGACGCGCGGCTACTACACCGGCGGCACGCTGCACCTGGTCATCAACAACCAGATCGGCTTCACCACCAGCGACCCGCGCGACACGCGCTCGACGCTGTACTGCACCGACGTGGTCAAGATGATCGAAGCACCGGTGCTGCACGTCAACGGCGACGACCCCGAAGCCGTGGTGCTGTGCACCCAGCTGGCGCTGGACTACCGCCAGCAGTTCAACAAGGACGTGGTCGTCGACATCGTGTGCTTCCGCAAGCTCGGCCACAACGAGCAGGACACCCCGAGCCTGACCCAGCCGCTGATGTACAAGAAGATCGCGGCGCACCCGGGCACGCGCAAGCTGTACGGCGAGCGGCTGGTGGCGCAAGGGCTGCTGCCGGCCGACGGCCCCGACAAGATGGTCAAGGAGCTGCGCGCCGCGCTCGACGAAGGCCGCCACACCGCCGACCCGGTGCTGACCAACTTCAAGAGCAAGTACGCCGTCGATTGGGCGCCGTTCCTGAACCGCAAGTGGACCGACGCGGCCGACACCGCGCTGCCGCTGGCCGAGATCAAGCGCCTGGCCGAGCGCATCACCACGCTGCCCAAGGAATTCAAGGCGCACATGCTGGTCGAGAAGGTGCTGGCCGACCGCGCGGCGATGGGCCGCGGCGAGGTCAACGTCGACTGGGGCATGGGCGAGCACCTGGCCTTCGCGTCGCTGGTGGCCAGCGGCTACGGGGTGCGGCTGTCGGGCGAGGACTGCGGCCGCGGCACCTTCGTGCACCGCCACGCGGTGCTGCACGACCAGAACCGCGAGAAGTGGGACACCGGCACCTACATCCCGCTGCAGAACGTGGCCGACAGCCAGGCGCCTTTCGTCGTGATCGACTCGATCCTGTCGGAAGAGGCGGTGCTCGGCTTCGAGTACGGCTACGCGTCGGCCGACCCGAACACGCTGGTCATCTGGGAGGCGCAGTTCGGCGACTTCGCCAACGGCGCGCAGGTGGTGATCGACCAGTTCATCGCGTCGGGCGAGGTCAAGTGGGGCCGGGTCAACGGCCTGACGCTGATGCTGCCGCACGGCTACGAGGGCCAGGGCCCCGAGCACAGCTCGGCGCGCATCGAGCGCTTCATGCAGCTGGCGGCCGACAACAACATGCAGATCTGCCAGCCCACCAGCGCCAGCCAGATCTTCCACCTGCTGCGCCGCCAGATGGTGCGCCAGTTCCGCAAGCCGCTGGTGATCTTCACGCCCAAGAGCCTGCTGCGCGCGAAGGACGCGACCTCGCCGCTGGCCGAGTTCACGAAGGGCGAGTTCCGCACCGTGATCGGGCCGAGCCGCACCGAAGTCGATGCCGACAAGGTCAAGCGGGTGATCGCCTGCTCGGGCAAGGTCGCCTACGACCTGATCCGCCGGCGCGACGAGAAGAAGGCCTGGGACGTGGCGATCCTGCGCGTCGAGCAGTTGTACCCGTTCCCGCACAAGGCCTTCGCCGCCGAACTGAAGCGCTTCCCGAACGCGACCGAGGTCGTGTGGTGCCAGGACGAACCGCAGAACCAGGGCCCCTGGTTCTTCGTGCAGCACTACGTGCACGAGAACATGCAGGACGGCCAGAAGCTCGGCTACGCCGGGCGCAGCGCGTCGGCATCGCCGGCGGTCGGCTACGCACACCTGCACCAGGAGCAGCAGAAGGCCCTGCTCGACCAGGCCTTCGGCAAGCTCAAGGGCTTCGTGTTCACGAAATGACGAACGACGGATGACGGCCCGCGGATGGGGCCGGCCCGGTGGGCCGGGCCTCATCGGCGCGGGGCGCCGGCTGCGCGGGCGCCGCGAGCGCCCGGCCGTCATCGACGCACCCACCCTAGCGAGAGACAACCATGGCAATCGTTGACGTGAAGGTTCCGCAACTGTCGGAGTCGGTGGCCGAGGCCACGCTGCTGCAATGGAAGAAGCAGCCCGGCGAGGCGGTCGAGATGGACGAGATCCTGATCGAGATCGAGACCGACAAAGTCGTGCTCGAGGTGCCGGCGCCGGCCTCCGGCGTGCTCGCCGAGCACGTGGTGGCCGACGGCGCCACGGTGGTCGCCGAGCAGCTGATCGCGCGCATCGACACCGAGGGCAAGGCTGCGGCGGCGGCCCCGGCTGCGGCGGCAGCGCCGGCTGCCGCGGCCGCGGCGCCGGCCGCCAAGGGCGCATCGAAGGCCGATGTCGCGATGCCGGCCGCGGCCAAGCTGCTGGCCGAACGCGGGCAGGCCGCGGCCGAGGTCGCCGGCACCGGCCGCGACGGCCGCGTGACCAAGGGCGACGTGCTCGCCGCGGGCGCCGCGGCGCCCGCGCCGCCGGCCGCACCCAAGCCCGCGCCGGCCGCTGCGGCCAGGCCGCTGCCGGCGGTGGCGGCGCCGCTGAGCCTGAACCTGGGCGACCGCCCCGAGCAGCGCGTGCCGATGAGCCGGCTGCGCGCGCGCGTGGCCGAGCGGCTGCTGCAAAGCCAGGCGACCAACGCGATCCTGACCACCTTCAACGAAGTCAACATGGCGCCGGTGATGGAGATGCGCAAGCGCTTCCAGGACCGCTTCGAGAAGGAGCACGGCGTCAAGATCGGCTTCATGAGCTTCTTCGTCAAGGCTGCGGTCGCGGCGCTGAAGAAGTACCCGGTGATCAACGCCAGCGTCGACGGCACCGACATCGTCTACCACGGCTACTTCGACATCAGCATCGCGGTGGGCAGCCCGCGCGGGCTGGTGGTGCCGATCCTGCGCGACGCCGACCAGATGAGCTTCGCCGACATCGAGAAGAAGATCGCCGAGTACGGGGTCAAGGCGCGCGACGGCAAGCTGTCGATCGACGAGCTTTCCGGCGGCACCTTCTCGATCAGCAACGGCGGCGTGTTCGGCTCGATGCTGTCCACGCCGATCATCAACCCGCCGCAGAGCGCGATCCTCGGCGTGCACGCCACCAAGGACCGCGCCGTCGTCGAGAACGGCCAGGTCGTGGTGCGGCCGATGAACTACCTGGCGATGAGCTACGACCACCGCATCATCGACGGCCGCGAGGCGGTGCTCGGCCTGGTCGCGATGAAGGAAGCGCTCGAGGACCCGGCGCGGCTGCTGTTCGACATCTGAGCACCGGCAGCGGCAGCCGCGCGATGAGCTTCGTCGACGAACTCGCCCGCCTCGAACAGCTGCGCGATCGCGGCACGCTCAGCGACGACGAGTTCCAGCGCGCGAAGGCGCGGCTGCTCGAGCCGCCGCCGGCCGTCGACCAGGCGGCGGCGGTCGTCAAGCGGCTGCGCCGCAGCCGCGACGACCGCTGGCTCGGCGGCGTGTGCGGCGGCCTGGGCCGCGCCACCGGCGTCGAATCGTGGATCTGGCGGCTGCTGGTCGCGGTGCTGTTCGTCTTCGGCGGCACCGGGCTCGTGATCTATCTGCTGCTGTGGATCTTCGTGCCCGAGGAATGAACCCCTACTTCTGCTGAACACCATGGCCCACCAGAACTTCGATGTCGTCGTCATCGGCGGCGGCCCCGGCGGCTACATCGCCGCGATCCGCTGCGCGCAGCTCGGCCTGAACACCGCCTGCATCGACGAGTGGAAGAACGCCGCCGGCGGCCCGGCGCCGGGCGGCACCTGCACCAACGTCGGCTGCATCCCGAGCAAGGCGCTGCTGCAAAGCAGCGAGCACTACGAGCACGCGGCCCGGCACTTCGCCGAGCACGGCATCGGCCTGAAGGATCTGAGCATCGACGTGGCCAAGATGGTCGCGCGCAAGGATGCGGTCGTGAAGCAGAACAACGACGGCATCCTGTACCTGCTGAAGAAGAACAAGGTCGCCTTCTTTCACGGCCGCGGCTCCTTCGTCAAGGCGGTCGAGGGCGGCTTCGACGTCAAGGTCGCCGGCGCCGCCGAAGCCACGCTCACGGCCCGGCAGGTGATCGTCGCCACCGGCTCGACCGCGCGTGCGCTGCCCGGGCTGCCCTTCGACGAGGCGCGCGTGCTCAGCAACGACGGCGCGCTGCGCATCGGCGCGGTGCCGAAGAAGCTCGGCGTGATCGGCAGCGGCGTGATCGGCCTCGAGATGGGCTCGGTGTGGCGCCGGCTCGGCGCCGAGGTCACGGTCCTCGAGGCGCTGCCCGACTTCCTGGGCGCCGCCGACGAGCAGGTCGCGAAAGAGGCGTGGAAGGCCTTCGCCAAGCAGGGGCTGAAGATCGAGCTCGGCGTCAAGGTCGGCGAGGTCAAGGCCGGCAAGAAGGGCGTGAGCGTGCCCTACACCGACGCCAAGGGCGGCGCGCACACGCTCGAAGTCGACCAGTTGATCGTGTCGATCGGGCGCGTGCCCAACACCGCCGGGCTGGAAGCCCAGGCCGTGGGCCTGAAGCTCGACGATCGCGGCGCGGTCGTCGTCGACGACGACTGCCGCACCAGCGTGCCCGGCATCTGGGCGGTGGGCGACGTGGTGCGCGGGCCGATGCTCGCGCACAAGGCCGAGGAAGAAGGCGTCGCGGTGGCCGAGCGCATCGCCGGCCAGCACGGGCACGTGAACTTCAACACCATCCCGTGGGTGATCTACACCAGCCCCGAGATCGCCTGGGTCGGCCAGACCGAACAGCAGCTCAAGGCCGCAGGCCGCGCCTACCGCGCCGGCAGTTTCCCGTTCCTGGCCAACGGCCGCGCGCGCGCGCTCGGCGACACCACCGGCTTCGTCAAGATCCTGGCCGACGCGGCGACCGACGAGATCCTCGGCATGCACATCGTCGGGCCGATGGCCAGCGAGCTGATCGCCGAAGGCGTGGTCGCGATGGAGTTCAAGGCCAGCAGCGAAGACCTGGCGCGCATCTGCCACGCGCACCCCTCCTTGAGCGAGGCGACGAAGGAAGCCGCGCTGGCGGTGGACAAGCGCACGCTGAACTTCTGAACGCACCGTCGGCACGATGGGCGTTCGCGAGCTGTACCGGCGCACGCTCGCCGAGCGCGGCTACGACGCCGACCCGGCGCAACTGCGCGCGATCGACGCGCTCGAGCGCTGCGAGAACGAGTGGATCGGCTACCTGAAGCGGCGCGGCAACGCGCTCGCGAAGATGTTGCGCCACCCGCCGATCCCGCGCGGCGTGTACATGTGGGGCGGCGTCGGCCGCGGCAAGAGCTTCCTGATGGACTGCTTTTTCCGCTCGGTGCCGCTGAAGCGCAAGACGCGGCTGCACTTCCACGAATTCATGCGCGAGGTGCACCGCGAGCTGCAGGAGCTGCGCGGCACCGCTGACCCGCTCGACGAGCTCGGCCGGCGCATCGCGCGGCGCTTCCGGCTGATCTGCTTCGACGAGTTCCACATCGCCGACGTCACCGACGCGATGATCCTGCACCGGCTGCTCGAGGCGATGTTCGCCAACCGGGTCAGCATCGTGACCACCTCGAACTTCCACCCCGAAGGGCTGTACCCGAACGGGCTGCACCGCGACCGCATCCTGCCGGCGATCGCGCTGCTGCAGCAGCATCTCGAAGTGGTCAACGTCGATGCCGGCACCGACTACCGCCAGTTCGCGCTCGAGAACCTGCAGACCTACCACACCCCGGCCGACGCCGCTGCCGAGGCTGCGCTGGCGACGGCCTTCGGGCAGCTCGCCGACACCGCCGACGAAGATCCGGTGCTGCACATCGAGCAGCGCGAGATCCACGCGCGCCGGCGCGCCGGCGGCGTCGTGTGGTTCGACTTCGCGCAGCTGTGCGGCGGCCCGCGCTCGCAGAACGACTATCTCGAGATCGCGACGCGCTTTCACACCGTGCTGCTGTCGGGCGTGCCGGCGATGCCGCCGCGGCTCGCGGCCGAGGCGCGGCGCTTCACCTGGCTGGTCGACGTGCTCTACGACCGCCAGGTCAAGCTGATCCTGTCGGCCGCAGTGCCGCCCGAGCAGCTCTACACCGAAGGGCCGCTGGCGCACGAGTTCCCGCGCACCGTGTCGAGGCTGCGCGAAATGGGCAGCGCGCGCTACCTGGCGCTGGCGCGGCGCGCGGTCGACACCACGTTGACGTGAGCCGCAGCGCGCGCGCCGCGATCGGTGCCGCCGTCATCGCGCTGCTGGCCGCGGCCTGCAGCGTGGCGGCGCAGTCGGCCGCCGGCGACGAGCGCGAGGCGCTGCGCGCCGAGCGTGCGGCGATCGAGCAGCGCCACCGCGCGGCCGAGATCGAGTGCCGGCAGCGCTTCGTCGTCAGCGGCTGCCTGCGCGATGCGCAGGAGCAGCGCCGCGCCGCACTGGCGACGCTGCGCGAGCGCGAGATCGCGCTCGACGAGCGGCAGCGCCGTGAACAGGCGGCCGCGCAACAGCAGCGGCTGCAGGACAAGCAGCGCGCGGCCGACGCGCGCGCGGCGGCGGCGGCCGCCGCCGCGTCGGCTGCGCCTCGATCGCCGCCGGCCGTGGGCCGTGGGCCGGCGCCAGCGGCTTCCGCACCGGCGCCGGCCGCAGCGGCGCCGACGGCGGGCCGGCGGCGTGGTGACGGCGCGGCGTCCGCGCCCGCGAAGCCTTCGCCGGCGCAGCGCCAGGCCGAACGCGAGGCCCAGGCGGCCGAACGCGCGGCCGCGCAGCGCAAGCGCGCGAGCGATGCACAGGCGCACCGCGAGGCGGTGGAGCAGCGCAATGCCGAGGCAGCGGCCAAAGGCCGCAAGCCGGCGGCGCCGCTGCCGCTGCCGGCGTCCATCCCGCAACCGGCTTCCGACCCAGCCCCGGATCGGCCTGCAGCCCCGGCCTCTGCGGCGGGCGGTTGAGCGGCCGGCCCCGCAAGCGGCGGCAACGCGGGCTGCGGGCGGGTGCCGGTATCGGCGCCGTCAGCCCAGCGGCTCGAGCCGCAGGATCACCAGCGACAGGTTGTCGCCGCCGCCGCGGGCGCGCTGGCGCGCCTTGTTGACGAGCATCTCGCTGGCATCGCGCGGCGGCAGGCCGTCGATGATCGCGCCCAGTTCCCTGGGCGTGAAGTAGTGCCACAGGCCGTCGCTGCAGGCCAGCAGCGCGTCGCCGACCTCCAGGCGCTCGATCGTGGCCAGCGTGATCGGCGGATCCTGCTGCGTGCCCAGGCAGCCGGTCAGCAGGTTGCCCTGCGGGTGGGTCAGCGCCTCTTCCTCGGTCAACCGGCCTTCGTCGATCAACCGCTGCACGAAGCTGTGGTCCAGCGTGCGGGAGAGAAGCTGCGGCCCGCGGAAGTGGTAGATGCGCGAATCGCCGGCATGGGCGATCGCCACCTCGCGCGCCGGGTTGAGCAAGAAGGCGGCCAGCGTGCTGTGCGGCTCTTCTTCGGCGGTGATCGCGGTCAGGCGGATCATCAGGTGCGCTTCGGTCACCATCTGGCGCAGCGTGTCCTGCGCATCGTCGCGGCCGGGCGCGTAGCGTTCGAAGGTCTGTTGCGCGGTCAGCATCACCTGGTCGGCCGCCTTGCGGCCGCCGCTCTTGCCGCCCATGCCGTCGGCGATCACCGCGAGCGCACAGCCTTTCACGCGCGGATGCAGCAGCAGTTCGACCTGATCCTGCTGGTAGGCGCGGTCGCCGCGGTGCAGGCCGGTGGCGGCACTGATGCGATAACCGGGCGCTGGTGCAATCACGGCGGCGACTATAAACTCGCGCTCGTGAGCGACAGCCCCAGAATTGATGACAACTTGCACTCGTTGCAGCGCCAGCTGATCGAGTTGCGGATGGAGCATGCGGATCTCGACGACATGATCGACCGCATCGCCGCCGCCTCGCCGCACGACGACCTGGCGTTGCGCCGGCTGAAGAAGCGTCGGCTGGCGTTGCGCGACCGGATCGCGCGCATCGAGGGCGAGCTCGAGCCGCCGGCGCCGGCTTGAAGCGCCCCCCCGGACCGGGCGGCGGCCGGCCCGCCGCCGGCGGGGGGCCGGACGGCTCGGGGCCACCCGGCGCTTCCTCGACCGGCACCGATCCCGAAAGCCTGGCCGAACGGGTTGCCGCCGCATTTGCCGGCGACGGCGCGCTCGCCCGCCACGATCCGACGCTGGCGCAGCGCGACGCGCAGTTGCAGCTCGCGCTGCAGGTGGCGGCCGCGGTCGACCACCGCACGAGCCTGGTGGCCGAGGCGGGCACCGGCGTCGGCAAGACCTTCGCCTACCTGGTGCCGCTGCTGTTGTCGGGCCGGCGCACGCTGGTCAGCACCGCGACCAAGGCCCTGCAGGACCAGCTGTACCTGCGCGACCTGCCGTGGCTGTGCGAGGCGCTCGGGCTGCCGCTGCGCCGCGCGCTGCTGAAGGGGCGCTCCAGCTACCTGTGCCTGCACCGGCTCGAGCAGGCGCGCAGCCACGCGACGCTGCCCGACCGCCATGCGGTGCGCCAGCTGGCGCGCATCGAGCAGTGGGCGCGGCGCACCCGCAGCGGCGACCTGGCCGAGATGGACGGCCTGGACGAGCGCTCGCCGCTGCTGGCGCTGGTGAGCTCCACGCGCGACAACTGCCTCGGCAGCGACTGCCCGCAGTGGACCGCCTGCCACGTGAATCGCGCGCGGCGCGAGGCCATGGCTGCCGACCTGGTGGTGGTCAACCACCACCTGTTCTTCGCCGACCTGGCGCTGCGCGACAGCGGCGTGGCGGAGCTGCTGCCCACGGTCGACGCGGCCGTCTTCGACGAAGCGCACCAACTGGTCGAGACCGGCGTGCAGTTCCTCGGCCGGGTGCTCGGCAGCGCGCAGGTGATCGACTTCGCGCGCGACCTGCTCGCCGCCGGGCTGCAGCAGGCGCGCGGCCTGCGCGACTGGCCGGGCGCTGCGGCGCTGCTCGATACCGCGGCGCGCCGCCTGCGGCTGGCCTGCGCGGGGCCGCTGCGCGAGTTGCGCGGCACGCTGAAGCTGCGCTGGCGCGAGCGCGCCGGCGATGCCGGCTTCGACGCGGCGCTGCAGTCGCTGGCCGAAGCCGCAGCGGCCGCGGCCGCCGATCTGGCCGAGCTGCGCGCCGCGGCGCCGGACTTCGAGCGCCTGCACGATCGTGCCCAGGCGCTGCAGGCATTGGCGCAGGGTTTCGCCGCTGCGGTGCCTGAAGGCTGCGTGCGCTGGATCGACCTGACGGCGCAGCAGGCCCGGCTGGTCGAATCCGACCTGGACATCGCCGACATGCTGAGCGAGCAGCGGCGGCGCGCACCCAAGGCGTGGATCTTCACCTCGGCCACGCTCGGCGACGACGAGCGCCTGAGCTGGTTCACCGCCGCCGCCGGCCTGGAGGACGCGGCCACGCTGCGCGTGGGCAGCCCCTTCGACTATGCGGCGCACGCGCGGCTGTGGGTGCCGCTGCCGTTCGCGCTGCCCAACGACCCGGCACATCCGGCGGCGGTGGGCGCGCTCGCCGCCCGCTGCGCGCGCGCGCTCGGCGGCCGCACCTTCGTGCTGACGACCACGCTGCGCGTGCTGCCGCTGATCGCGCAGGCGCTGCGCAGCGCACTCGACGAGTCGGATCTCGGCGGCGCGCCCGGCGCCGCACCGATCGACGTGCTGGTGCAGGGCAGCCAGCCGCGGCGGATGCTGCTCGAGCGCTTCCGCAGCGGCCGCGGCAGCGTGCTCGTCGGCTCGCAGAGCTTCTGGGAGGGCATCGACGTGCCCGGCGACGCGCTGCAATGCGTGCTCATCGACAAGCTGCCGTTTCCGCCGCCCAACGACCCGTTGGTCGAGGCGCGCGTGCGCCGCATCGAGGCCCGCGGCGGCCGACCCTTCGACGAATACTTCGTCGCCGAAGCCGCGGTCTCGCTGAAGCAGGGTGCCGGCCGGCTGATCCGCAGCGAGCACGACCGCGGGCTGCTGGTGGTGTGCGACCCGCGGCTGCGCCGCATGGGCTACGGCGCGCGACTGCGGGCGGCGCTGCCGCCGATGGCCGAACTGGCGACGCAGGAGCAGGCGCTGGACTGGCTGGCCGAGCTCGCCGCTGCGCACTGATCGGGCCGCAGCGTCCGGGGCCCCGGCTTCAGTTCCAGACGTGCCACCAGGCCTTGGAAGTCTTGCGGATGCCGGTCTGCGGCAGCTTGCTGTTCGGGAAGGACTTCTGGAACACGCGGTCGGCGTCGTCGCGCAGCGTGTCCAGGCCCAGGCGGTCGTAGCCCTGCACCATGATGAACAGCGCCTCCTCGGTGGCGGGTGCGCCCTGGAAATCGACCACCGCCTGCTGCGCGCGGTTGACCGCGGCGACATAGGCGCCGCGCAGGAAGTAGTAGCGCGCGACGTGCACCTCGTACGAGGCGAGCGAGTTGACGATGTAGTCCATGCGGATGCGCGCGTCGGCCGCGTACTGCGAATCCGGGAACTGCTCGACCAGCTGCTTGAAGGCCTGGTGCGCATCGCGCGAGGCCTTCTGGTCGCGCTCGGACAGGTCCTGCCCGGCCAGCGTGCCCATCACGCCGATGTCGTCGTTGAAGTTGATCACGCCGCGCAGGTACAGCGCATAGTCCAGCGCCGGGCTCGACGGGTTCAGCTTGATGAAGCGCTCGACCGACGCGAGCGCCTGTGCGCGCTCGCCGCTGCGCCATTGCGCGTAGGCCGTGTCGAGCAGCGCCTGCTGCGCCAGCAGCGTGCCCGCGCCGCGGCCCTCGACCCGCTCCAGCGTCTTGATCGCCTGCTCCCAGTTGCCGGCGTTCATTTCCGCCTTGGCGTCGCTGTACAGGCGCTCGGCTGAAGCGTTCGGGTTCAGCGCTTCGGTCTTGTTGCTGCCGCAGGCGGCGGCAGCCAGCGCGCAGGCCAGTGCCAGCACGCGGATCGCGGCGGTGCGGCCGGCGGGCCGGGAGACGGAGGCAGTCATGGGGCGGTCGGGCCGGACGGTGCCCGTGACGGGCGCCGCACAATGCGAAGGTGCCGAAGTATAGGAAAGCACCAGCCGAGGCCGGCGCGGCCGCCGCCGACGGGGGTGACGCCGAGGCGCCTGCGGCCGACGAAGCCGGCGCTGCGGGCAGCGAGCGGCGCAGCATCGCCGTCGATGCCGCCGCGCACGGCGGGCGGCTGGACAAGCTTCTGGTCGCGCTGGCGCCGGAGTTCTCGCGCAGCTGGCTGCAGACGCTGGTGCGCGACGGCCATGTGCGCGTCGACGGCCAGGCCTGCACTGTGCCCGCGCGCCGCCTGCGCGCCGGCCAGCAGGTCGAACTCGAACTGGTGCCGACCGCCGAGAGCCGGGCCTTCACGCCGCAGCCGATGGCGCTGGCGATCGTCCACGAAGACGAGCACCTGCTGGTGCTCGACAAGCCCGCCGCTCTGGTGGTGCACCCGGCCGCGGGCAACTGGTCGGGCACGCTGCTCAACGGGCTGCTCGCGCACCATGCCGGCGCCGCGGCGCTGCCGCGCGCCGGCATCGTGCACCGGCTCGACAAGGACACCTCCGGCCTGATGGTCGTGGGCAAGACGCCGGCGGCGGTCACGGCGCTGGTGCGCGCGATCGCCGCGCGCGAGGTGCAGCGGCGCTACCGCGCACTGGCCCACGGCGCGGTGGCGCCGGCCGAGCAGGCGGTCGACGCACCGATCGGCCGCGACCCGGCGTCCAGGCTGCGCATGGCGGTGCGCGCCGGCGGCAAGCCGGCACGCACCGATGTGCGCTGCCTGCGGGTGCGCGCGGGCGTCAGCGCGCTGGAGTGCACGCTGCACACCGGCCGCACGCACCAGATCCGCGTGCACCTGGCGCACCTCGGCCACCCGCTGCTGGCCGACCGGCTGTACGGCGGCACACCCGCGCTCGGCATGCAGCGGCAGGCGCTGCACGCCTTCGCGCTGGCGCTGCGCCATCCGGCCGACGGTGCGCCGCTGGCCTTCGAGGCCGCGCCGCCCCCCGACTTCGCGGCCGCCTGGGCGCAGGTGATGGCCGGCGCCTGATCCGGCGCGCCGGCCGGAGCCGGCGTGGGCGGGCCACGCAGCCCGCACCGGGCGATCCAGGCCGGCGCTACAATGCGCGCCAAGCAGTTGCCGCCGGGGTGGTCGATCCCGAGCCGGCACCCGATGGCCCGTATCCCGAGTCATTGCCCCCGCCGCGAACGCCGACCCACGGCGCCGGACGAGGCCCCGAGCAACCCATCCAGTGCCCGCAGGCCGCAGCGCGCCGCCGCCGCTCGGCGCCGGCAGGCGGCAAACCCGAGCCGCGACCCCGCAGCGGGGCCGGCACAACCGCAACGCACGCTCACGATGAATACCCAGGAGGCCAAGCGCATCCTCGAGACGGCGCTGATCTGCGCGCCGGCGCCGCTGCCGTTGCGCGACCTGCTGAACCTGTTCGACGACCAGCTCGAGCCGGACGCGGTGCGCGGCCTGCTCGACGCAATCGCATCGGACTGGCAGGACCGCGGCTGCGAACTGGTGGCGCTGGCCAGCGGCTGGCGCTTCCAGAGCCGGCCCGAGATGCGCGAATTCCTCGACCGGCTGCATCCGGAGAAGCCGGCGCGCTACTCGCGCGCGGCGCTGGAGACGCTGGCGATCATCGCCTACCGGCAGCCGGTGACGCGCGGCGACATCGAGGACATCCGCGGCGTCGCCGTGACCACGGCGATCGTCAAGGCGCTCGAGGATCGCGGCTGGATCGAGGCCATCGGCCACCGCGAATCCGTCGGCCGGCCGGCGCTGTATGCAACCACGCGGCAGTTTCTGGACGACCTCGGGCTGCAGTCGCTGGACCAGTTGCCGGCACTGGCGCTGGGCGAAGCCGGCGCCGATGCCGCGGTGTTGCAGGCGTCGCTGCTCGAGGCCGGTGCGGCGGCGGGTGGCACTGCGGCGCAAGCGGCGGCGCCGGTCGAGCCTGCCGACGGCGCAGCCGGCACGATCGCCGCCGATGGCGCGGCTGTGGCCGAGACCGCCATCGACACCCTGGCCGCGGGCGATGTCGAGCCGGCCGCCGAAGCGCGTTTCGAAGCCGGCGCCGAAGCACGTGCCGATGCTGAGGCCGCACCGGATGCCCTGGGTCGTGCAGCGGCCTTGGCCCTCGCGGGCGGCGACGCTGTCGAGGCCGCGGGCCCCGCCGGCCCCGAATCCGAACCGGAACTCGAATCCGACCCCGATCCCGATCCCGACCCCGATCCTGAACCCGAACCGTTGCCCGGCGCTGCCACTTTCGAGCGACAAGCATGAACCCCACCGATATCGAAGTACCGGCGCAGCCGGTTGAAGCAGCCCCGGCCGACGACACGCCGCCAGCCGCGCCCAAGCGCCGGCGGCGGCCGCCGCGCGCTGCTGCACCGGATCCCGAAGCCGCTGCGCAGGCCGAGGCAGCGCCAAGCGATGCGGCAGCCCAAGCGCGCGGCGGCGGTGCGCCGGCCGAGGCGCAGACTGGCGCTTTCGCCAACGCGCAGACGCAGGCCGCGCGGCCTGATGGCGCTCCCGAAGCGCCGGCTGCTCAGGCCGAAACGGCCGAAACGGCCGATGCGCCGGGCGCGGCCGGTGCGGCCCGTGGCGATCGGCCGCGCCGCGGTCGCAACCGCCGGCGCGGGCGCCGCGGGGCCGAGGCCGGCGCCGGCGGCGACGGCACAAACGACGGCAGCAAGGACGGCAGCAAGGACGGCAGCAAAGAAGGCAGGGGCGGCAGCGGCGGTGCTGCGGCCAACCCCGGCGCAGGCGTGCGCCTGCACCTGCCGCAGCAGCCGGTAGGCGACGTGCTGGCGCAGGTGGTCTCGGGCGCCTTCGACGCCGAACCGGCCGCACCCGAGGAGGCGGTCGAGCCCGAGAAGCGCGTGCTGCTGCCCGACCCCGAAGCGCCGAAGCTGCACAAGGTGCTGGCGCAGGCCGGCATCGGCTCGCGCCGCGACATGGAGCAACTGGTGGTCGAGGGCCGGATCACGGTCAACGGCCAGCCGGCGCATGTGGGCCAGCGCATCTGCTTCGGCGACCAGCTGCGCATCGACGGCAAGCCGGTCAAGGTTCGCATCGTGCCGCCGCCGCCGAGGGTGCTGGCCTATCACAAGCCGGCCGGCGAGGTGGTCACGCACGACGATCCGCAGCACCGCCCGACCGTGTTCCGGCGCCTGCCGCGGCTGCCGCAGGGCAAGTGGCAGTCGGTGGGCCGGCTCGACCTCAACACCGAAGGCCTGCTGCTGTTCACCAATTCCGGCGAACTGGCCAACCAGCTGATGCATCCGCGCTTCGGCGTCGAGCGCGAGTACGCGGTGCGCGTGCTCGGGCCGCTCGACGACGCGCAGCGCGAGCGGCTGCTGCAGGGCGTGGAGATCGACGGCCAGCCCTGCGCGTTCAAGAGCCTGGAAGACGCGGGCGGCGAGGGCGCCAACCGCTGGTACCGGGTGGTGATCACGGAAGGCCGCAACCGCGAGGTGCGCCGCCTGTTCGAGGCGGTGGGCCACGCGGTCAGCCGCCTGATCCGCGTGCGCTACGGCTGCGTGGTGCTGCCGCGCGGGCTGCGCCGCGGCGTGTGGGTCGACCTGGACGACGCCGACGTGCAGGCACTGCGCCAGATCGCCCGGCCGCCGCGCCAACCCGGCCCGCCGGGCGGCGACGGCGACGCCGCGCGCGGCCGGCGCCGCGACCGGCGCGAAGGCCGCGCCCCCCAGGAGCCGCGCGAGCCGCGCCAGCCGCGCCAGCCGCGCGATCCGCTGGGCGGCCGCGCTGCCCGGCCCGGCCGCGCCGAGCGCTGGCGCGACACCGGCTTCGGACGGCCCGACGCGAACGCAGCCTTCGAAGGCGACGACGCGATCGACGCACCCGAGCACATCGGCCCGATCCCCAACCCGCTGCAGCAGACCTTCGACCGCCGCCAGATCCAGCAGGCGCGCAGCCCGAAGCGCGAATACGGCGACGACGGCCCGATCCCCAACCCGTTGCAGCAGACCTACGACCGGCGCCACATCCAGCAGGCGCGCAGCCCGAAGCGCGAGTACGGCGACGACGGCCCGATCCCCAACCCGCTGCAGCAGACCTACGACAAGCGCCAGCTGCAAAAGCCCGGCCCGCTGGGCGCGCGCGGCCCCGGCCACAAGCGCGGCGGTGCGCAGGGCCAGGGCCAGGGCCGCCAGCCCGACCCGATGCAGACCGCGGTCGGCTACATCGGCGCCGACGCGCTGCGGCGCAAGGCCGGCGCGCCCGGCCGTGGCGGACGCGGCAAGCCCGGGCGCGGCGGCCGCAGCCGCTGAAGCGCGCAGCAGGCCCGCAGCTAGAATTTCAGGTTTTGCCAAGTTCTTGATTCAGGAGAGATTTTCATGTCCGTCGAACGAACCCTGTCGATCATCAAGCCCGATGCCGTGGCCAAGAACGTGATCGGCCAGATCTATGCCCGCTTCGAAGCCGGCGGCTTGAAGATCGTGGCGGCCAAGATGGCGCAGCTGTCGCGCGCCGAGGCCGAGGCCTTCTACGCGGTGCACCGCGAGCGCCCCTTCTTCAACGACCTGGTCGCCTTCATGACCTCGGGGCCGGTGATGATCCAGGTGCTGCAGGGCGAGAACGCGATCGCGCGCAACCGCGAGCTGATGGGCGCCACCGACCCGAAGAAGGCCGAGAAGGGCACGATCCGCGCCGACTTCGCCGACAGCATCGACGCCAACGCGGTGCATGGCTCCGACGCGCCCGAGACCGCCGCGGTCGAAGTGGCGTACTTCTTCCCCGGCATGGCGATCCACGGCCGCTGAAGGCGCGGCGCCAGCGGGTCATGCAGGCTCCGGTCAATCTGCTCGGACTCGACCTCGACGGCCTGGCGGCCTGGTGCGCCGGGCTGGGCGAGAAGCCCTTCCGCGCGCGCCAGCTGGCGCGCTGGATCCACCAGCGCGGCGAGGCCGATTTCGCGCGCATGTCCGACCTGGCGGCGGCCTGGCGCGAGCGCCTGCCGGCACTGGCGAGCGTCGCCGCACCGCCGCTGCTGACCGAGCGCGTGGCCGACGACGGCTGCATCAAGTGGCTGTTCGACGTCGGCGGCGGCAACGCGGTCGAGACGGTGTTCATCCCCGAGGACGACCGCGGCACGCTGTGCATCTCGTCGCAGGCCGGCTGCGCGGTCGGCTGCAGCTTCTGCGCCACCGGCCGCCAGGGCTTCAGCCGCAACCTCGACACCGCCGAGATCATCGGCCAGCTATGGTTCGCCGAGCGGCGGCTGCGCGGCCTGCTCGGCCTGGCCGAGGGCGAGCGCGCGATCAGCAACGTGGTGATGATGGGCATGGGCGAGCCGCTGCAGAACTACGGCGCGCTGCTGCCGGCGCTGCGGCTGATGCTCGACGACCATGCGTACGGGCTGTCGCGGCGCCGCGTCACGGTGTCGACCTCGGGCGTGGTGCCGATGATCGACCGGCTGCGCACGGACTGTCCGGTGGCGCTGGCGGTGTCGCTGCATGCGCCCGACGACGCGCTGCGCGACCGGCTGGTGCCGCTGAACCGCAAGTATCCGCTGCACGAGTTGCTGGCCGCCTGCCGGCGCTACCTCGACGCGTCGCCGCGCGACTTCATCATGCTCGAGTACTGCCTGCTGCACGACGTCAACGACACGCCGGCGCATGCGGCCGAGCTGCTGCGCCTGGTGCGCGGCGGCAGCGGCCGGCCCGGGCTGCGCTGCAAGATCAACCTGATCCCCTTCAACCCCTTCGCCGGATCGGGCTGCGAGCGCTCGCCGCCCGAGCGCGTGCAGGCCTTCGCGCAGCAGTTGCGCGACGCCGGCATCGTGACCACGGTGCGCCGGACGCGCGGCGACGACATCGCCGCCGCCTGCGGCCAGCTGGCCGGCGCGGTGCGCGACCGCACGCAGGTGCACCGGCGGCTGCCGCCGGCGCCGGCCCACGCGGCGCCGGCCGCAGGCTCGCGATGAGCGCCGCCGCCGCGCTGCGGGCCGCCGCCGGCGCACTGCTGCTGGCGCTGCTGGCCGGCTGCACCAGCACGGTGATGACGCCCGACGGCAAGCAGCTGCCGCCCGAGGAACCGGCGGCCACCGACCCGGCGTCGCGCGCGCGCCAGGCCGGCACGCTGCTCGAGCTGGCGAGCCTGTACTTCAGCCGCGGCGAGCTGAAGACGGCGCTCGCCGAAGCCAACCGCGCGCTCGGATTCAAGCCCGACTACGCCAAGGCCTATTCGCTGCGCGGGCTGATCCACGCGGCGATGGGCGACAACGGCCGCGCCGAGCAGGACTTCCAGCGCGCGCTCGAGCTCGACCCCAGCGACGGCGACACCTTGCAGGCCTATGGCTGGTTCCTGTGCCAGAACGGCCGCTACGGCCCGGCCGAGGCGCAGTTCCAGGCGGCGCTGGCGCAGCCCGGCTACCGCACGCCGGCGCTCGCGCTGCGCGCGATGGGCACCTGCCAGGCGCGCGACGGCAGGCTGCCCGAGGCCGAGGCGTCGCTGCAGCGCTCCTACCAGATCGACCCGGCCAACCCGGCCACCGCGTTCAACCTGGCCGATGTGCTGTACCGGCGCGGCCAGTACCAGAAGGCGCAGTTCTACGTCGACCGCATCAATGCGCGGCCCGATCAGGCCAACGCGCAGTCGCTGTGGCTCGGCCTGAAGATCGAATACAAGCTCGGCAACCGCACCCAGGTGCAAGGCCTCGGCAGCCAGCTGCGCAGCCGCTATCCGCTGTCGCCCGAGACGCTGAAGTACGACCAGGGGCGTTTCGATGACTGAGCCCGGCACGGGCGCTGCGGGCGGCGCCGGGGCGCTGCTGCGGGCGGCGCGCGAGCGCCAGGGCCTGCACATCGTGGCGCTGGCGGCGGCGATCAAGGTCACGCCGCGCAAGCTCGAGGCGCTCGAGGGCGACCGCTACGACGAACTGCTCGATGCGACCTTCGTGCGCACGCTGGCGCTGAGCGTGTGCCGCACGCTCAAGGTCGATCCGGCGCCGGTTCTGGAGCGGCTGCCGCAGGCGCCGACCACCGGGCTGGCGCGCGCCGGCGGCAGCCTGAACCAGCCGTTCCGCGAATCGGGCGGCCACGGTGACGGGCACCGGTCGGTGTGGCGACGCAGCCCGCTGCTGTGGGCCGCGGGGCTGCTGGTGATGCTGGCGGCGGCCGTGATCGCAATGCCCGAGCGCTGGTGGTCGAACTGGACGCTGCCCGCCTGGCTTGCGGCCGGCCGCGGCACCGCGGCGCCGGCGGCGGCCCCGCCGAGCGCAGCCGATACGGCGATGCCGGCCGCGGCCGATGCACCGGCGGCCGGTGCGGCCGTGGACGCGGCATCGGCGCCGGTCGCGGTTGCCGTACCGCCGGCGGTCGAGGTGGTGCATGCGGCGCCGCCGGCCGAAGCCGGGGCCGGCGAGGCTGCGGCGGCCGGGGTGGCGGTGCTGCGCGCGACCGAGCCTTCGTGGGTCGAGGTGGTCGACGCCGGCGGCACGGTGCTGCTGCAGCGCACGCTGCAGCCCGGCGAAGCCGTCGGCCTGGAAGGCCGCCTGCCGTTGCGGCTGAAGATCGGCAACGCCGCCGGCACGCAGCTCAGCCTGCGCGGCGTGCCGGTGGACTTGGCGCCGTCGACGCGCGACAACATTGCGCGACTGGAACTGAAGTGATGCTCGACCCGATGGACTCCCATGCCAGCCCGATCCCTGCCGCCGTGATCCCGCCGCGCCGCACGCGCCAGGCGCGCGTGCGCTGGGCCGGGCGCGAGCTGACGATCGGCGGCGACGCGCCGGTGCGCGTGCAGGCGATGACCAACACCGACACCGTCGACGCCGTCGCCACCGCGATCCAGGTCAAGGAGCTGGCCCAGGCCGGCGCCGAACTGGTGCGCATCACCGTCAACACGCCCGAGGCGGCGCAGGCCGTGCCGTACGTGCGCGAGCAGCTCGACCGCATGGGCGTCTTCGTGCCGCTGATCGGCGACTTCCACTACAACGGCCACCGCCTGCTGACCGACTATCCGGCCTGTGCGCAGGCGCTGTCGAAGTACCGGATCAACCCGGGCAACGTCGGCAAGGGCGACAAGCACGACCGCCAGTTCGCGATGATGGTCGAGGTCGCGGCGCGGCTGGACAAGGTGGTGCGCATCGGCGTCAACTGGGGCAGCCTCGACCAGGAGCTGCTGGCGTCGATGATGGATGCCAACGCCGCGCGGCCCGAGCCCTGGGACGCGAAGGCGGTCATGTACGAGGCGCTGGTCGCGTCGGCGCTGCGCTCGGCCGACGATGCGCGCGCGCTCGGGCTGAACCCCGACAACATCGTGATCAGCTGCAAGGTCAGCGGCGTGCAGGACCTGATCACCGTGTACCGCGAGCTGCACCGGCGCTGCGACTACGCGCTGCACCTGGGCCTGACCGAGGCCGGCATGGGCACCAAGGGCACGGTGGCGTCGGCGGCGGCGCTGGCGGTGCTGCTGCAAGAAGGCATCGGCGACACGATCCGCGTGAGCCTGACGCCGCAGCCGGGCGAAGCGCGCACGCAGGAGGTGGTGGTGGCGCTCGAGATCCTGCAATCGCTGGGGCTGCGCAGCTTCAACCCCAGCGTCACCGCCTGCCCGGGCTGCGGCCGCACCACCAGCGAAACCTTCCAGGTGCTGGCCAAGCGCATCGACGACCACCTGCGCGCGATGATGCCGGCCTGGCGCGAGCGCTACCCCGGCGTCGAGAACCTGAAGGTCGCGGTGATGGGCTGCATCGTCAACGGCCCGGGCGAGAGCAAGCATGCCGACATCGGCATCAGCCTGCCCGGCACCGGCGAAGCGCCGGCCGCGCCGGTGTTCATCGACGGCGCCAAGGCGATGACGCTGCGCGGCGACGGCATCGCCGAGGAATTCCACCGCATCGTCGAGGGCTACATCGAGCGCCGCTTCGGCAGGCAGCCTGCGCCGCTCGAGGGCGCGGTGCCGCACGCTTGCGTCGAGTGAGCACAGGTCTCGTCTGCGGGGCTGCGCCGCCCGGATGCGCCGGCGCCCGTGCGGCGAATGACGATCCCGGACCATCGCATGGCTGAACGCATCCAGGCCGTCAAGGGCATGAACGACATCCTGCCGCCGGAATCGGCGTGTTGGGAGTGGTTCGAGGACAAAGTGCGCGCGCTGATGCGGCGCTACGGCTACCAGGGCGTGCGCGTGCCGATCGTCGAGCCCACCGCGCTGTTCGTGCGCAGCCTGGGCGAGGTGACCGACATCGTCGAGAAGGAGATGTACTCCTTCACCGACAGCCTGAACGGCGACCGCCTGAGCCTGCGGCCCGAAGGCACCGCCGGCGTGGTGCGTGCGGTGGTCGAGCACTCGGCGCTGTACGACGGCGGCAAGCGGCTGTATTACATCGGGCCGATGTTCCGCCACGAGCGGCCGCAGCGCGGGCGCTACCGCCAGTTCCACCAGGTCGGCGTCGAGGCGCTCGGTTTTGCGGGGCCGGACGTCGACGCCGAGGTCATCCTGATGGCGCGCGCACTGTGGGCCGACCTGGGTCTGGCCGACGTGCGCCTCGAGCTCAACAGCCTGGGCCAGCCCGACGAGCGGCGCGCGCACCGCGACGCGCTGGTGCGCTACTTCGAGGCGCACGCCGATCGGCTCGACGCCGATGCGCAGCGCCGGCTGCACACCAACCCGCTGCGCATCCTCGACACCAAGAACCCGGCGATGCAGCCGCTGGTCGAAGCGGCGCCGAAGCTGATGGATCACCTGGGCGAGGCCTCGCTGAAGCACCTGGACGCCGTGCGCGCGGTGCTCGACGCGGTCGGCCAGCCCTACCGCATCAACCCGCGCCTGGTGCGCGGGCTGGACTACTACAACCTGACGGTGTTCGAGTGGGTCACCGACCGCCTCGGCGCACAGGGCACGCTGTGCGGCGGCGGCCGCTACGACGGGCTGATCGAGCTGATCGGCGGCAAGCCGGCGCCGGCGGTCGGCTGGGGCCTGGGCATCGAGCGCGTGCTCGAGTTGCTGGCGCAGCAGGGCCTGGCGCCGCCGCCGCGCGCGCCCGACGCCTACGTGGTGCTCGGCAGCGCCGCGGCGCTGCCGGCCGCCGCCGCCGCGGCCGAGACGCTGCGCGCCGCGGGGCTGGCGGTGCTGCTGCATGCCGGCGGCAAAGACGGCCCGGGCAGCTTCAAGGCGCAGTTCAAGCGCGCCGATGCCAGCGGCGCGCGCTTCGCGCTGATTCTCGGCGCCGACGAGCTGGCGGGCGGGGAAGTGTCGGTCAAGCCGCTGCGCGGTGCCGGCGGCGAGCAGCAGCGCATGGCGCTGGCCGCATTGCCGGACTGGGCCGCGCAGGTGCGCACCCCATAATTTGCAGCTTTTGCGCCGGTCGCACGAGGCCGGCCGACACGACGATGGCCTCACCCCTAGACCTCCAGGAGCAGGAACAGCTCGACGCGCTGAAGGCCTTCTGGAAACAGTACGGCAACCTGATCACCTGGGCGCTGATCGCGGCGCTGGCCGTGTTTGCCGGCATCAACGGCTGGCGCTGGTGGCAGCGCGACCAGGGCGTCAAGGCCGGCGCGATGCTCGATCAGCTCGACCAGGCGGCGCGTGCCGGCGACGCGCAGCGCGCGGGCGCGATCTTCGCCGACCTGAAGGACCGCTACCCGCGCACCGTCGCGGCCGGGCAGGGGGCGCTGGCCGCCGCGCAGGTGCAGTTCGAGCGCGGCCAGGCCGATGCGGCGAAGGCCAGCCTGCAGTGGGCCGCCGAGCACGCGCCCGACGACGAATACCGCAGCGTGGCGCGCCTGCGGCTGGCCGCGTTGCTGCTGCAGGCCAAGGACTACGACGCCGCGCTGAAGGCGCTCGACGGCGCGACCGCTCCGGCCTTCGCCGCGCTGGCCGCCGACCGCCGCGGCGACGTGCTGCTGGCGCAGGGCAAGGCGGCCGACGCACGCGCCGCCTACCGGCAGGCCTGGCAGCAGATGGATCCGAAGCTCGAATACCGGCAACTGGTCGAGGCCAAGCTCACCGCGCTGGGCGCATCGCCCGCTGCCGCGGCGGCATCGGGTGCAGCGGCTGCGTCGGCCGCCGGAGGCGGGCAGTGAGCCCGGCGCCGATCGTGATCGCGCATGCCCGGCGTCGCGCGTGGCCGGCGATGCTTGCCGCGGCGGTTTCGGTGCTGCTGGCGGCCTGTTCGGGCAGCCGGCCGGCGCCGACGCCGGTCAAGGATGTCGCGCCGAAGATCGGCGTGCGCCAGGCCTGGTCGGCCCGGGTCGGCGGCGTGCAGTTTGCGCTGGGCGTGGTGGCGCGCGACGGCCGGTTCGTGGTGGCCGGTGACGACGGCACCGTGCTCGCGCTCGATGCCGAAACCGGGCTCGAGCTGTGGCGCGCGCAGGCCGGCGCACCGCTGAGCGCCGGTGTCGGCAGCGACGGGCGCACCCATGCGGTGGTCACGCGCGACAACGAACTGGTGGCCTTCGACGGCACCCGCGTCGCCTGGCGTGCGCGCCTGCAGGGCAGCGTCAGCACCGCGCCGCTGGTGGCGGGCGAGCGTGTGTTCGTGCTCGGCGTCGACCGCTCGGTGGCGGCCTTCGACGCCGCCGACGGCCACCGGCTGTGGACGCTGCAACGGCCGGGCGAGCCGCTGACGCTGGCCAGCGGCGGCGTGCTGACCGCGGTGCAGAACACGCTGGTGGCCGGGCAGGGGCCGCGCATGGCCGGCATCGACCCGCAGGCCGGCACGCTGCGCTGGGAGACGCCGATCGCGGCGCCGCGCGGCGCCAACGAAGTCGAGCGCCTGGCCGACCTGGTCGGCCCGCCGACGCGCATCGGCAACACGCTGTGCGCGCGTGCCTTCCAGGCGGCGGTGGGCTGCGTCGACAGCGCGCGCGGTGCGCTGCTGTGGTCGCGCAACACGGGCGGCGTGAACGCCGTCGGCGGCGACGAGGAACTGATCTTCGGCGCCGACGGCTCCGACCGGATCGTCGCCTGGAAGACCGCCAGCGGCGAGACCACCTGGAGCAGCGAGCGGCTGCTGCACCGCCAGCTCAGCGCGCCCACCGTGCTCGGGCCGGCGGTGGTCTTCGGCGACCTGGAGGGCCGCGTGCACTTCCTCGACCGCAAGGACGGCCAGCCGCTGCTGATGCTGTCCACCGACGGCTCGCCGGTGGTCGGCAAGCCGGCGCTCGCGGGCACGACGCTGCTGGTCGTCACCCGCAAGGGCGGGCTGTACGCGTTCCGGCAATAGGGGCGCAAGGGTGTCGATGAAGCCGGTCTTCGCGATCGTCGGCCGGCCCAACGTCGGCAAGTCGACGCTGTTCAACCGGCTGACGAAGGGCCGCGACGCGATCGTCGCCGACTTCGCCGGCCTGACGCGCGACCGCCACTACGGCGACGCGCGCGTGGACGGCCGCGACTGCATCGTCGTCGACACCGGCGGCTTCGAGCCTTCCAGCACCGGCGGCATCGTGCGCGCGATGGCGCGCCAGACGCAGCAGGCGGTGGCCGAGGCCGACGTGGTGCTGTTCGTGCTGGATGCGCGCGGCGGCCTGACGCCGCACGACGAGGAGATCGCCGCGTACCTGCGCACACGGGCGCGGCGGGTGCTGCTGGCGGTCAACAAGGCCGAGGGCATGAGCGAATCGCCGCGGCTGGCGGAGTTCCACGAACTGGGCCTGGGCGAGCCGCACCCGGTGTCGGCGGCGCACGGGCAGGGCATCCGCAGCCTGATGCAGGCGGCCTTCGACGTGCTGCCGCCGGCAGACGGCGACGAGGCCGAGGCCGAGGCCGACGAAGCCGGCGAGCCCGGCGCCCGGCCGATCCGGCTGGCGGTGGCCGGGCGGCCCAACGCCGGCAAGTCCACGCTGATCAACACCTGGCTGGGCGAGGAGCGGCTCGTTGCCTTCGACCAGCCGGGCACCACCCGCGACGCGATCCGCGTGCCCTTCGAGCACGGCGGCCGGCGCTTCGAGCTGATCGACACCGCCGGGCTGCGCCGCAAGGGCCGGGTGTTCGAGGCGGTCGAGAAGTTCTCGGTGGTCAAGACGCTGCAGGCGATCGCCGAGGCGAATGTCGTCGTGCTGCTGCTCGACGCCGCCCAGGGCGTGAGCGAGCAGGACGCGCACATCGCCGGCTACATCGTCGAATCGGGCCGGGCGCTGGTGGTGGCGGTGAACAAGTGGGACGCGGTCGATGCGTACCAGCGCGAGCAGCTCGAGCGCGCGATCGCACAGCGCCTGGCCTTCCTGCGCTTCGCGCCGGTGCTGCGCATCTCGGCGCTGAAGCGCCAGGGGCTGGCGCCGTTGTGGAAGGCGATCCTCGAAGCCCACGCATCGGCCACGCGCAAGCTGCCGACGCCGGCGCTGACCCGGCTGCTGCACGAGGCGGTGCAGCACCAGCCGCCCCGGCGCGTCGGCCGCTTCCGGCCGAAGCCGCGCTATGCGCACCAGGGCGGCATGAATCCGCCGGTGGTCGTGATCCACGGCAACTCGCTCGAGCACCTGACCGATGCCTACAAGCGCTACCTGGAAGGCCGGCTGCGCGAGCACTTCAAGCTGGTGGGCACGCCGGTGCGGCTGCAGCTGCGCTCGTCGGAGAACCCCTTCGCCGAAGGCGGCCGGCGCGGCGGCTGATGTTGCACTGCACCGCGGCACGGGTGCGCGTGTGATAACGTCCCCGTTCCTGAGAACTCTTCATCACGGAGCATATCGTGAGCAATAAAGGGCAGCTGCTGCAAGACCCGTTCCTGAACCTGCTGCGCAAGGAGCATGTTCCGGTGTCGATCTACCTGGTCAACGGTATCAAGCTGCAAGGCCACATCGAGAGCTTCGACCAGTACGTGGTGCTGCTGCGCAATACCGTCACGCAGATGGTCTACAAGCACGCGATCTCCACCGTCGTGCCCGGCCGCGCCGTCAACTTTCAGGCCGCGGAACCCGCAGGCGCCGCCTGAGTCCCATCGGCCTTCGCAGCCCTGGGCATCGCCTTTCTCCCGACCTTGACACCGGCCAGCGACACGCATGCCGCCGCCGACGCGACGAGGGTCGTGCTCGTCGGCGTCGACCTGGGCGGCGCGGTCGGCTTCGACCCGACGCTGGACGAGCTCGCGCTGCTGGCGCGATCGGCCGGCGACGAGCCGGTGGCGCGGATCGTCGCGCGCCGGCGCGCACCCGATGCCGCGCTGTTCGTCGGCAGCGGCAAGGCCGACGAGATCAAGGCCGAAGTCCTGGCCGCGGGTGCGCACGGCGTGGTCTTCGACCAGGCGCTGAGCCCCGTGCAGCAGCGCAACCTGGAGCGCCACCTGGGCGTGCCGGTCGCCGACCGCACCGGCGTGATCCTCGACATCTTCGCCGCGCGCGCGCGCAGCCACGAAGGCAAGCTGCAGGTCGAGCTGGCCCGGCTGCAATACCTGGCCACGCGGCTGGTGCGGCGCTGGAGCCACCTCGAGCGCCAGGTCGGCGGCATCGGCCAGCGCGGCGGCCCGGGCGAGACCCAGATCGAGCTCGACCGGCGAATGATCGGCGAGCGCATCAAGTCGGTCGCGGCCCGGCTCGAGCGCGTCAAGCGCCAGCGCAACACGCAGCGGCGCGCGCGCGAGCGCCGCGGCGTGTTCCGCATCTCGCTGGTCGGCTACACCAACGCCGGCAAGTCGACGCTGTTCAACGCGCTGGCCAAGGCACGCACGCTCGCCGCCGACCAGCTGTTCGCCACGCTCGACACCACCACCCGCCAGTTGTGGCTGGGCGAAGCCGCCGGGGCGGCGTCGCTGTCGGACACGGTGGGCTTCGTGCGCGACCTGCCGCACAAGCTGGTCGAGGCCTTCCAGGCGACGCTGCAGGAAGCGGCCGACGCCGACCTGCTGCTGCACGTGGTCGATGCGGCCAGCCCGAACCGGCTCGAGCAGGTGCACGAGGTCGAGCGCGTGCTCGCCGAGATCGGCGCCGCGCAGATCGCGCAGATCGTCGTGTTCAACAAGTGCGACCGGCTCGAAGCTTCGCAGGCGCCGCGCGCCACGGTCGATTGGTTCGAGCGGCCCGACGGCAGCCGCGTGCGCCGGGTCTTCGTCAGTGCGCTCACCGGCGACGGGCTCGATGCGCTGCGCGGCCTGCTGGCCGACGCCGTGCTCGGACCCTTGCAGCCGCCGGCCGCATCCCCATCTGCCGAGCCCGCGCCCGAAGGCGCACGGGCGCCGGCATCCGTTCCAACCCCTTAGCCGCACCATGCCTGATCCGATGTCCTGGTCCACCGCGCCGCGAGGTGTCGCCGCAGCCGATGTGCTGCGAGCCTTCGGCGCGTGGCTGCGCGCGCTCGTGCGCAGCCCGGCGCAACGCCTGCGGCGCAACGGCACGCTGGTGCTGAGCAGCGGCCGCAATGAAGGGCCGCCGGACCTCGACGAGCTGTGGCGCGACTTCAACCGCAAGCTCAGCGGCATGTTCGGCAAGCGCGGCCAAAGCCCGGGCGGGCCGCCCGATCGCCCCGACGGCGGCGGCCCGTTCCAGCCCAACATGAAGGGCGCCGGCATCGGCGCCGGGCTGATCGCCGGGGTGGTCGCGCTGGTGTGGCTGGGCAGCGGCGTGTTCATCGTGCAGGAGGGCCAGCAGGCGGTGGTCACCTCCTTCGGCCGCTATGCGTACACCACCGACGCCGGCATCAAGTGGCGCTTCCCGTATCCGTTCCAGGCGCACGAGATCGTGCCGGTGACGCAGCTGCGTTCGGTGGAGATGGGGCGCAACACGCCGGTGCCGGCCACCGGGCTGCGCGATTCGTCGATGCTGACCCAGGACGAGAACATCGTCGACATCCGCTTCACCGTGCAGTACCGGCTGAAGGACGCGCGCGCCTTCCTGTTCGAGAACCGCAACCCCGACGAGGCGGTGGTCATGGCGAGCGAGTCGGCAGTGCGCGAGGTGGTCGGCCGCAGCAACATCGACGCGGTGCTGTACCGGGCGCGCGATGTGCTCGCCGCCGAGGTGCTCAGTTCCGTGCAGGCGCAGCTGGACCGGCTGAATGCCGGCATCCAGGTGGCCAACGTCAACGTGCAGCAGGTCGCGGTGCCCGACCAGGTGCAGGCTTCGTTCAACGACGCGGTCAAGGCCACCGCCGACCGCGACCGCTTCAAGAACGAGGGCGAGGCCTATGCCAGCGACGTGATCCCGCGGGCGCAGGGCACGGCCGCGCGGCTGCGCGAGGAGGCCGAAGGCTACCGTGCGCGCGTGGTGTCGATGGCCGAAGGCGATGCCGAGCGCTTCCGTTCGGTGGTCGACGAGTACAAGAAGGCGCCGGTGGTCACGCGCGACCGGATGTACATCGACACGATGCAGCAGGTGATGTCCAACGTCAGCAAGGTGCTGGTCGATACCCGCGGCGGATCGAACCTGCTGTATCTGCCGTTGGACAAGCTGATGCAGCAGGCCGGCGGCGCCGCAGCGGCAGTGCCGCCTGCGGCCGCGGAGACCGTGCCGACGCCGGCAGCGCCGGCAGCACCGTCCGACGCACGCTCGCGCGACAACGCCCGCAGCCGTGAGCGGGAGACCCGCTGAAGTGGAACCGGATTCTTCGTTGTTGGCTTGCGCTCCGTTGCGGCCCTTCGGGAAGTCCGCTGTTCTTCGTTGCGTCTTTGGACCGTTGAGGCAAAGCCGCCGAGGGGGTAGCCGGCTGCGTTCAGCCAAATTCTTATTCACTCCGCCGACTACCCCCTCGTCGGCTTTGCCGGCACCGCCGGAGCGCTTCTTCGGCAAACCTCCACTGCGTCGAGCAGCGCGCGAACAGCGGTCTGGGCGTAGCACCGCCCGGGCCGACGGCGGGGTGGCCAACGCAGTGAAAACGCGCAGCGCTTCGGTGAAGGCTCATATCGCGCAGCGATGTGATGCCGGAGCCAACGAGAATTTGGCTGATTTGGCTGAACGGAGTTGGCCACCCCGTCGGCGGCCCCGTGCGCCACGTTTTCGCGTAGGAACGGCTGCAAGTGGTGAAACGATGAACGGCCGCAACGGGTCGGCAGCGGCCGCCGGCCGCTCGGAATTTTTTGCACCGCGGTTCGCGCAACGCGCGGTGGAGCAATTGACATGAATCGATTGGGCATGATCGCCGGCGGCGTGCTGGTGGCACTGATGATCGCGGCTTCGACGATGTTCATCGTCGACCAGCGCCAGGTGGCGGTGGTGTTCGCGCTGGGCGAGATCAAGTCGGTCATCACCGAGCCGGGGCTGAAGTTCAAGCTGCCGCCGCCCTTCCAGAACGTGGTGTTCCTCGACCGGCGCATCCAGACCCTCGACAACAACGAGAGCAAGCCGATCTTCACCGCCGAGAAGAAGAGCCTGGTCATCGACTGGATGGTCAAGTGGCGCATCGCCGAGCCGCGCCAGTTCATCCGCAACAACGGCACAGACTTCCGCAACCTCGAGAACCGGCTGGGCCCGGTCGTCCAGGCGGCTTTCAACGAGGAGGTCACCCAGCGCAGCGTCTCGGGCATGCTGTCGATCGAACGCGACAAGGTGATGCGCGGCGTGCTCGGGCGCCTGGCCGACGAGGCCAAGGCCTTCGGCATCGAGGTGCTCGACGTGCGCGTCAAGCGCGTGGACTTCGTCGCCGACATCACCGATTCGGTGTTCAAGCGCATGGACTCCGAGCGCAAGCGCGTGGCCAACGAACTGCGTTCGCAGGGCATGGCCGAGGCCGAGCGCATCCGCGCCGATGCCGACCGCCAGCGCGAGGTGATCGTCGCCGAGGCCTACCGCGACGCGCAGAAGGTCAAGGGCGAGGGCGACGCCAAGTCGACCGCCCTGTACGCGGAATCCTTCGGACGCGACCCGCAGTTCGCGCAGTTCTACCGCAGCCTCGAGGCCTACCGCAGCAGCTTCCGCAGCCGCAGCGACGTGATGGTGGTCGATCCGAGCATGGACTTCTTCCGCTCGATGCGCAGCCCGGGCAAGTAGCCGGCCGCCTCGCGACGGAGCGCTGCCGTGTCCGACCTGCTGCTGGGCGCGGTTGCGCTGATGCTGGTGTTCGAGGGGCTGATGCCCTTCCTGAGCCCGGCACGCTGGCGTGTCGTGGTCGAGAAGATCGCGCGGCTGTCGGACGGGCAGATCCGCTTCTTCGGCCTGAGCAGCATGCTCGTCGGCCTGGTGCTGCTGCTGCTGTTCTGGTCCTGAGCGGCGCTGCCGGCGCGCGGGGGTGCCGCCTACAATCGCCGCTTTTGTCCGCTGCCGACTCGCCCATGTCATCCGCGTGGCTGCTGCCCGAACACATCGCCGACGTCCTGCCGGTGCAGGCGCGGCGCATCGAGGAACTGCGCCGCAAGCTGCTCGACCGTGCGCTCGGCTACGGTTTCGAGCTGGTGACGCCGCCGCTGCTCGAGCACCTGGATTCGCTGCTCACCGGCACCGGCCATGCGCTCGACCTGAAGACCTTCAAACTGGTCGACCAGCTCAGCGGCCGCACGCTGGGCTTGCGCGCCGACACCACGCCGCAGGCGGCGCGCATCGACGCGCACCTGCTCAACCGCGAAGGCGTGACGCGACTGTGCTACTGCGGCCCGGTGCTGCACACCCGGCCCAGCGGCTGGCAGTCGCGCGAGCCGCTGCAGCTGGGTGCCGAGATCTTCGGCCATCCCGGGCTCGAGGCCGACCTCGAGGTGCAGGAGCTGGCGCTGGACATGCTGCGCGCCGCCGGCGTCGAAGGCCTGGTGATCGACCTGGCCGACGCGCGGCTGGTGCGCGGCGTGCTGGCAGGCCTGCCGGTCGACGGCGCGGTGCTGCAGGCGGTGGTGGAGGCGCTCGCCGCCAAGGACGCGGCGGCGCTCGACGCATTGGCCGCGGGCCTGCCGGATGCCGCCGGATCGGCACTGCGCGCGCTGCTGCGGCTGTACGGCGGCGACGACACGCTCGATGCCGCGCAGCGCGAGCTGCCCGACCGCGCGCCGATCCGCGCCGCGCTCGACGACCTGCGCTGGCTGTCCGGGCATCTGCGGCGCGGCCATCCGCAGGTGCGCATCGGCTTCGACCTGTGCGACATGAGCGGCTACGCGTACTACAGCGGCACCCGCTTCGCGATCTACGGCGCCGGCTCCTGCGATGCGCTGGCGCGCGGCGGGCGCTACGACGAAGTCGGCGCGGTCTTCGGCCGGCGCCGGCCGGCGGCGGGCTTCAGCCTGGACCTGAAGACGCTGGCCGAACACGCGGCCGCGCCGGCGCCGCTGCGCGCGGTGCGCGCACCCTGGGGCGAGGACGCGCCGCTGCGCGCCGAAGTGCGCCGGCTGCGCGATGCCGGCGAGATCGTGGTGTGCATGCCGCACGGCCACGGCCCGCAGGCCGACGCCTTCGCCTGCGACCGCGAACTGGTGGCGGTGGACGGCCGCTGGCAGCTGCAGGCGATCTGAACCGGCGACATCAACCGCGAGAGGGCGAGCCTTGGATACCGAACAGCAGCAGCGCGCGCCGGGCGGCCGCCACGTCGTGGTCGTCGGCACCCAGTGGGGCGACGAAGGCAAGGGCAAGGTCGTCGACTGGCTGACCGAGCATGCGCAAGGCGTGGTGCGCTTCCAGGGCGGCCACAACGCCGGCCACACGCTCGTGATCCGCGGCCGCAAGACGGCGCTGCAGCTGGTGCCCTCGGGCATCATGCGCGACGGCGTGCGCTGCTACATCGGCAACGGCGTGGTGCTCGATCCGGCGCACCTGCTCGGCGAGATCGCGCGGCTCGAGGCGGCCGGGCTCGAGGTGCGCCCGCGGTTGTTCATCAGCGAATCCTGCCCGCTGATCCTGCCGGTACACGTGGCGCTCGACCTGGCGCGCGAGGGGCTGCGCGAAAGCCGCGGCAGCGGCAAGATCGGCACCACCGGCAAGGGCATCGGCCCGGCCTACGAAGACAAGGTCGCGCGCCGCGCGCTGCGGGCGCAGGACCTGAAGCATCCGGCACGCTTCGAGGCGCGGCTGCTCGAGCTGCTCGAGCTGCACAACCACACGCTCGCCTGGCTGGGCGCGCCGACGCTTCAGGCGGCCGAGGTGTTCGACGACGCGATGCGCGCGGCCGAGCAGATCCGCCCGATGCTGGCCGACGTCGGCTGGCGGCTGCACCAGGCGCACCGGGCCGGCGACCGGCTGCTGTTCGAAGGCGCGCAGGGCACGCTGCTCGACATCGACCACGGCACCTATCCGTACGTGACCTCGAGCAACTGCGTGGCCGGCAACGCCGCGGCCGGCGCCGGCGTCGGCCCCGACCTGCTGCACTACGTGCTCGGCATCACCAAGGCCTACACCACGCGCGTGGGCAGCGGCCCGTTCCCGACCGAGCTGCCGATCGACGCGCCCGGCACGATCGGCCACCATCTGTCCACGGTCGGCCAGGAGCGCGGCACCGTCACCGGCCGCGCGCGGCGCTGCGGCTGGCTCGACGCGGCGGCGCTGAAGCGCTCGGCGATCATCAACGGCTTGTCGGGGCTTTGCATCACCAAGCTCGACGTGCTCGACGGGCTGGACGAGGTGCTGGCCTGCGTCGGCTACCGGCTGCGCGGCCAGGCGATCGACGTGCTGCCGCTGGACGCCGACGACATCGCCGCCTGCGAGCCGGTCTACGAGCGCTTCCCCGGCTGGAGCGGGCGCACCGCGGGCCTGACCGACTGGGGCCAGCTGCCGGCCAGCGCGCGCGCCTACCTCGAGCGCGTGCAGGTGCTGGTCGGCGTGCCGATCGACCTGGTGTCCACCGGCCCCGACCGCGACCACACGATCGTGCTGCGCCATCCGTTCGGGCGCTGACGCCGCCCGGCGGCGCGGCGCCGGCCCCTTTCATCACTACGCAGCGGAGAGCGCTCCATGTTGACCGACGACGGCAAGCATCTGTACGTGTCCTGGGACGAGTACCACATGCTGATCGAGCGTCTGGCGCTGAAGGTGCACGCGTCGGGCTGGGCCTTCGACCAGATCCTGTGCCTGGCGCGCGGCGGCATGCGCCCGGGCGACGTGCTGTCGCGGGTGTTCGACAAACCCTTGGGGATCATGTCGACCAGCTCGTACCGGGCCGACGCAGGCACGATCCAGGGCCGGCTCGACATCGCCAAGTACATCACGCTGCCCCAGGGCGAACTCGCCGGGCGGGTGCTGCTGGTCGACGACCTGGCCGACTCGGGCGAGACGCTGCACGCGGTGGTCGAGCGGCTGCGCGGCATGCCGGCGATCGGCGAGCTGCGCTCGGCGGTGATCTGGGTGAAGGCGGTGTCCACCTACCGGCCCGACTACTACGTCGAGACGCTGCCGACCTCGCCGTGGATCCACCAGCCCTTCGAGGAGTACGACGCGCTGCGGCCCGAGGGGCTGGCCAGGAAGTACGTGGTCTGAAGCAGCGGCGATGGCGAACGAAGGGCGGACGATGGGCCATGAAAAAGGCCGGCAGGGCCGGCCTTCATCGTTCGTCTTCGTCTCGTCTGCTCTTGCTGGTGCCCAGGAGAGGACTCGAACCTCCACGCCTCTCAGCGCTAGTACCTGAAACTAGTGCGTCTACCAATTCCGCCACCTGGGCAACTCAACGAGGAAGTTTAGCATCAACCCGAACGACGATACCGCGGCCGCACCCCCCGCCGCGCTGTTGAGCGAGCTCGAAGGCGAGGTCGAGGGCCACGTCGACGGCCACGGCTTCGTGCGCCGCGACGACGGCGGTGCGCCGGTCTACCTGTCTGCGCAGGAGATGCGTGCGGTGCTGCACCGCGACCGCGTGCGCGTGCGCATCGTGCGCCACGACCGCCGCGGCCGGCCCGAGGGCCGCGTGCTCGACATCCTCGAGCGCCGGCGCGCGCCGATCATCGGCCGGCTGCTGCACGAAGGCGGGGTGTGGCTGGTGGCGCCCGAGGACCGGCGCTTCGGCCACGACATCATCGTGCCGAAGAACGCGATCGCGGGCGCGGCGGCCGGGCAGGTGGTGGCGATCGAGCTGACCGAGCCGCCGTCGCTGTACTCGCAGCCGATGGGGCGCGTGACCGAGGTGCTCGGCGAGATCGACGACCCCGGCATGGAGATCGAGATCGCGGTGCGCAAGTACGAGGTGCCGCACCGCTTCACCGCCGAGGCGCTGGCGCAGGCCGCCGCGCTGCCCGACAAGCTGCGCGCAGCCGATCGCCGCCACCGCATCGACCTCGCCGACGTGCCGCTGGTGACGATCGACGGCGAGGACGCGCGCGACTTCGACGACGCGGTCTACTGCGAGCCCTTCAAGCGCGGCCGCGGCAAGTCGGCCTTCAGCGGCTGGCGCCTGGTGGTGGCGATCGCCGACGTCAGCCACTACGTGAAGCCGGGCGATGCGCTCGACGCCGCCGCCTACGAGCGCGCGACTTCGGTGTACTTCCCGCGGCGCGTGATCCCGATGCTGCCGGAGAAGCTGTCCAACGGCCTGTGCTCGCTCAACCCCGAGCTCGATCGCGCGGCCCTGGTCTGCGACATGCTCGTCGCCGGCGACGGCTCGATCGACGCGTACCAGTTCTACCCGGCGGTGATCTGCTCGCACGCGCGCCTGACCTACACCGAAGTCGCGGCGATCCTGGCCAACACCCGCGGCCCCGAGGCGCAGGCGCGCGCCGCGCTGGTGCCGCACCTGCTGCACCTGCACGAAGCCTATCGCGCGCTGCTGAAGGAGCGCAGCCGGCGCGGCGCGGTCGACTTCGAGACCACCGAGACCCGCATCGTCTGCGACGCGCAGGGCCGCATCGAGAAGATCGTGCCGTACCAGCGCACCGATGCGCACCGGCTGATCGAAGAGGCGATGCTCGCGGCCAACGAATGCGCGGCCGGCTTCATCGAAACGGCCGGGCACCCGACGCTGTACCGCGTGCACGAGGGTCCGACACCCGAGCGGCGGGCGACGCTGCAGAACTACCTGCGCGCGCTCGGCATCGGCCTGCACCTGAGCGACGAGCCCACGCCCGCGGAGCTGCAGGGCATCGCCGAAGCCACCAAGGGCCGCGCCGATGTCGCGCAGATCCACGCGATGCTGCTGCGCTCGATGCAGCAGGCGGTCTATGCCAGCGGCAACGTCGGCCACTTCGGCCTGGCCTACAAGGCCTATGCGCACTTCACCAGCCCGATCCGCCGCTATCCCGACCTGCTGGTGCACCGCGTGATCAAGGCGATCCTCGGCGAGCGCCGCTACCAGCTCGACGCGGCGCTGGTGGCGAGCCTGCCGCCGCCGCGCCGCCTGCCCAAGGGCGGTGCCAAGCCGGCGCGGCCGGCGAGCCAGGAGCTGGCGCTGTGGGAGCGCGCCGGCGTGCACTGCAGCGCCAACGAGCGCCGCGCCGACGAGGCGTCGCGCGACGTCGAGGCCTGGCTGAAGTGCCGCTTCATGCGCGAGCACCTGGGCGAGGAATATGCGGGCACCGTCAGCGCGGTCACCAGCTTCGGGCTGTTCGTCACGCTCGACGCGCTCTACGTGGAGGGGCTGGTGCACATCACCGAGCTCGGCGGCGAGTACTACCGCTTCGACGAGGTGCAGCAGGCGCTGCGCGGCGAGCGCAGCGGCGTGCGCTACGTGGTCGGCACGCGGCTGCGCGTGCAGGTCAGCCGCGTCGATCTGGACAGCCGGCGGATCGACTTCCGGCTGGTGCGCGACGAGCGCACGCCCGTGGCGCCGTCGGGCACGCGCGGCACGCGTGCGCCCGATGCCGGCGAACAACTGCGCGAGCTGCAGGCGGCCGACCGCGCGGTGAAGAAGGCCGCGCGCGCCGGCACCGCCGGCCAGCGCGCAGCCGCGGGAGCCGCCCAGGCGGTGCCCGGCGCGAAGGGCGGCCGGCGCCAGCGGCGTTCACGCCGCTGAGCGCCCGCCGAAGCGGTGCCGCGGATCCGGCCGCTTCGGCCGCCCGCAGCCCGGGTCAGCCGCCGATCCCGAGCTGCGCCGGCAGGGCGTGCATGCGCTCGATCAGGTCGGCCGCGCGCAGCGCGACGCCGACGTCGTTGCCTTCGGCGGCACGGCCGTGCAGCCACGCGGCCGCCACGGCGGCGCGCTCCGCATCGCCGTGCGGCGGCTGCTGCGCCCACAGGCCGCCGATCCAACCGGCGAGCACGTCGCCGCTGCCGCCGGCGGCCAGGCGTGCGTTGCCGCTGGGGTTGACCACGCAGCGGCCGTCGGCGGCGGCGATTACCGTGCCCGAACCCTTGAGCAGCACCACGCCGGCGCAGTCGCGCGCCAGCGTGCGCGCCGCGGCCAGCCGGTCGGCCTGCACCGCGGCCGCGTCGCTGCGCAGCAGGCGCGCCGCTTCGAGCGGATGCGGCGTCAGCACGGTACGCCAGCCGCGCGCCGCGCGCGCCGCGAGCCGGCTGCGCAGCGCCTCGTCGTCGGCGATGCGGTTGAGCGCGTCGGCGTCCAGCACCAGCCGCGGGCAGCGCGCCAGCAGCGTGGGCAGCACCTCGGCCACCGCGTCGCCGCCGCCGCAGCCGCACACGACGACGCTGCGCGCCAGCACCTCGGCCGGCGAGCGCCACCAGCCGGGCCGCAGCATCAGCTCCGGCCGCGACGGATCGATGCCCGCGCCCGCATCGCCGAGCAGATCGACGAACACGCGCCCCGCGCCGGCCGCCAGCGCCGCCTGCGCGGCGAGCCGGGCCGCGCCGGTCATGCCGGCGGCGCCGCCCACCACCGCCACGTCGCCGAAGCTGCCCTTGTGGCTGGCATGCAGCCGCGGCGGCAGCGCGTCGCGCAGGTCCTGCAGCCCGGCCAGCCGCGCCGGCGCCGGCCAGCCGGCGCTGTCCACGCCGATCGCGTCGAGCCAGATGCTGCCGGCGTGGTCGCGCCCCGCGCCGGTGAACAGCCCCGGCTTGAGCGTCAGCAGCGCCAGCGTCGCGGTCGCGCGCACGGCCTGTGCGCCCAGCGGCTGGCCGGTGTCGGGATGCAGCCCCGAGGGCAGGTCCACCGCCAGGCAAGGGCCCGGGCCGGCGTTCAGGCGGTCGATCGCAGCAGCGATCGCGCCTTGGGGCGCGCGCGCCGCACCCAGGCCGAGCAGCGCGTCGATGCCCAGGTCGAAGGCGCCTTCGGGCAATGCGCTGCCGATCGCCACGCCGGCGCTGCGCGCGTCGGCCAGCGCCTGCGCGGCGTCGGGCGGCAGCCGTTGCGCGTCGCCGCACAGGCTGAGCTGCACGCTGCGCCCGGCGCGGTGCAGGTGCGCGGCGGCGACCAGGCCGTCGCCGCCGTTGTTGCCGGGCCCGGCCGCCACCCAGATGCGCCGCGCGTGCGGAGCCAGTGCCAGCGCGAGGCGTGCCGCGGCGAAGCCGGCACGCGCCATCAGCGCGTGCGGTGCGTGGCGCGCCAGCGCCTCGGCCTCGATCGCGCGCGACGCTGCGGCAGGGTACAGCGGCCAGCGCTCGTCGCCGGGGGCGACGCGCTGCGGCAATGGGGGCGGGCTCATCGGCGGCGAAGGGCGGGCGCAGCGATTGTGCGGCAGCCGGCCGGGCCGAGCGCCCCAAGGCTCGGGCCGGCGGCCCGCCGGCCCGCCGTTGGCGGCAGCGCAGCCCAGGGCGGCGTGGCGGCGGCGAGCGGCCGGTGCGGGCGCTTCAGCGCATCGCGTAGGCGGCGGCGTCGAGATCGGGTGCCCGCCCGCCGATCTGGTCGGCCAGCAGCCGCGCCGATCCGCAGGCCAGCGCCCAGCCGCTGCCGCCGTGGCCGATGTTCAGCCACACGCCCGCGCGGGCGCCGGCGCCGATCACCGGCACGCCATCGGGCAGCATCGGCCGCGCGCCCTTCCAGGCCTGCGCCTGCGCGTGGCGCGCGGCGCCGGGAAACCAGTCGTCGAGCACGCGGTACAGCATGGCGAGTGCGCCCGGGTCGTGTGCGGCTGCGGCGCGGCCGAACCCGGCGCTGCCGGCCACGCGCAGCCGCTGCCCCAGGCGCGACACGGTGACGCCGTGGCGCTGGTCCAGCACCGCACCGCGTGGGCCTGCCAGCCGGCCTTCGCCCGCATCGCGCAGCGGCGCCGTGACCGAATGGCCGTGGACCGGCAGCAGCGGCAGCGCCAGCCCCAGCGGACGCAGCAGCCGGTTGCCCGCGGCGCCGGTGCACACCACCACCGCGTCGAAGCCGCGCTCCTGCGGCGACGGCGTCGAGCCGGCCAGGCCCGGCACGCCGCGCGCACGCAGCTGCACCGCGCTGCGGCCGGCGCGCGCGCCGGGCGCGTCGAGATCGAGCACTTCGGTGGCGAAGCAAAAGCGCGCGCCGAGCTGCTCGGCCTCGGCCTTGAGCTGCTGCGCGAACAGCCGGCAGTTGCCGGCCTCGGCATCGGGCTGCGCGATGCCGCCTTGCAGCGGCGTGTCCGGGTGCAGCCCGGGCTCGATCCTGCGGCAGTGTGCGGCGTCGACCAGCGCATGGGCGACCTCCCACTCGCGCAGCAGCCGCAGCGTGGCTTCGGCCGCCACCAGCTCGCGCGGGCCGCGCAGCAGCACCGTGACCGGAGCGCTGCGCTGGTAGTCCAGCCCGTGGCGCGCGGCGCAGGCGTGCAGCCGCTCGCGGCTGTAGCGGGCGAGCCGGTACAGCCGCTCGCGGTTGTCGCGGTACGGCCGCGGCCCGCAGGCGCGCCACCATCGCCACAGCCACGGCAGCCGCGTCAGCAGCTCGGCGCCGCCGAAGCGCAGCCTGCGGTGTGGGCCGAAGGACTGGCGCAACACCCGGCCGGCCATGCCCGGCGCCCCGGGCGGCGCGACGCAGCCGGGCGCGAGCAGGCCGGCGTTGGCGAAACTGGCTTCGCCGGCGACCGCGCTCAGCCTTTCGTAGACCGTCGGTTCATGGCCGTCGGCCGCCAGCTCGTATGCGGTGGTGACGCCGACGATGCCGGCGCCGATGACGGCGATGCGCATCGTCGTGTCAGAGCCTGTGAATGGATCCGGCGCGCCCGAGCGGGTGCGCCAGACGGTGCCAATCGAGGCGCGAAGCACAGCCGCAGCTCGGGCTGCGGCGAGCATTGGCAACGAAGAGTGGCGCCGTCTGGGGCGGCCGAGCGGGTGTGCGGGATCTGTTCACAGGCTCTCAGCCACGCACAGGCGCCAATGCCGCCTCGACCGCCAGCGCCGCGTCGAGCACCGTGTCGTCAGCCAGAGCCGGGCCGAACAGCATCAGTCCGCTGGGCCACTCGCCGGCGGCTTGCATCGGCAGCGACAGCGCGCAGCCGTCGAGCCAGTTGACCAGCGACGGGTTGCGCAACAGCAGCGCATTGGCCGCGAAGAAGGCATCGTCATCGGCGAGCAGCGGCGCCAGCGGCGGCGCGACCACCGGCACCGTGGGCAGCACGAAGGCGTCGAAGGGGCGTGCGAGCGCCTCGAAGCGCGCGATCCACGCCCGCCGCGCCTGCAGCAGGTCGATGTAGCCGGCGGCGTCGAGGTCGCGCCCCATGCGCACGCGCGCCAGCACGCGCGGGTCGTAGTCGGCAGCGCGCGCGTCCAGCCGGCCGCGGTGCCAGGCCCAGGCTTCGGCCGCGCCCAGCCGGCCGCTGGCCAGCGCCGGCGCCTCGCCTTCGGGCAGGCGCAACTCGGTGATGCGCGCGCCGGCCCGGCGCAGCGCCTGCAACGCGCGCTCGAAGGCGTGGGCGACGTCGGCGTCCAGATCGTCGAGCCATTCGCCTTCGGGCACGGCCAGCTGCAGCGCCGCGGCCGGGCGGCCGCGCAGCCGCGGCGTGCGCGCGCCGAGGACGGCGTGCAGGCGCACCGCGTCGCGCACGCTGTGCGTGATCGCGCAGGCGGTGTCGAGCGTGAACGACAACGGCAGGCAGCCTTCGGTCGGCGTGAGCGCGGCGGTGTTCTTGAAGCCGACCAGGCCGTGCAGCGCTGCCGGCACCCGGATCGAGCCGCGCGTGTCGGAGCCCAGCGCCGCCCAGGCCGCGCCGCTGGCGACCGTGACCGCGGCGCCGCTGGACGATCCGCCCGGGATGCGCGGGGTGGGATCGAGCGCGGCGGTGGCCGCATTGGCCGGCGTGCCGTGGTGCGGATTGATGCCGATGCCCGAGAACGCGAACTCGGTCAGGTTGCTGTGGCCGCTGATGGCCGCACCGGCGGCGCGCAGCCGGGCGACGGCCGGGCAGTCGGCCGGCGCCGGCGCGGCATCGGCCAGCGAGCGCGACGCGGCGGTCGTGGGTGCACCGGCGACATCGAACAGATCCTTCACCGACACCGCCAGCCCGGCCAGCGGCGGCACCGGCGCGCCGGCCGCGCGCTGCGCGTCCACCGCCGCGGCCGCGGCGCGGGCCATGTCGTCGAAGCGGCGGATGTACGCGTGCCGCGCCGCGGGCGCATCGGCAGCGGCCAGCGCCTGTTCCAGCAGCGCCGCCGCGCGGATGCGGCCGTCGGCCACCGCCTGCGCGGCGGCGCTCAGGTCCGGGGCGGGGCGGCGCTCGGATGCTAGAATCCGTGGGTTTTGGTCGGCGTTCATCCTGACGATTGTCGCAGCCTGCTCGGTGCAGGCGGCGGCAGGCGCGCAGTGCCGGCCGGAGCGATCCGCGAACCCGGCCGCCGAATGGTGCTGCCGCGGCCGCCGTCGGCGCAACCAGCGCCCGGGGCGACGCCGCCGGCGGTTGAGGCCGAGGCTTCCAGATGCAACCTTCGGAGCAACCATGACCGTGTCCATGCGTGAAATGCTGGAAGCCGGTGTCCATTTCGGGCACCAGACGCGCTTCTGGAACCCCAGGATGGCCCCCTACATCTACGGCCATCGCAACAAGATCCACATCATCAACCTCGAGAAGACGCAGCCGCTCTTCACCGAGGCCTGCAAGTTCGTGCGCCAGCTCAGCAGCCGCCGCGGCACGATCCTGATGGTGGGCACCAAGCGCCAGGCGCGCGACCTGATCGCCGCCGAGGCCCAACGCTGCGGCATGCCCTACGTCGACCAGCGCTGGCTCGGCGGCATGCTCACCAACTTCAAGACCGTCAAGACTTCGCTGAAGAAGCTCAAGGAGATGCAGGCCCAGAAGGAGGCCGGCATCGACCAGATGATCAAGAAGGAAGGCCTGATGTTCGAGCGCGGGCTGGCCAAGCTCGAGAAGGACATCGGCGGCATCCAGGACATGAACGCGCTGCCCGATGCGATGTTCGTGATCGACGTCGGCTTCCACAAGATCGCGGTGGCCGAGGCCAAGAAGCTCGGCATTCCGGTGGTCGGCGTGGTCGACACCAACCACTCGCCGCAGGGCATCGACTACGTGATCCCCGGCAACGACGATTCGGCCAAGGCGGTGGCGCTGTATGCGCGCGCGGTTGCCGACGCGGTGCTCGAAGGCAAGGCCAACGCCGCGCAGGACGTGGTGCAGGCCGCGGCCGGCGCCGACGGCGAGTACGTCGAGGTCAGCGAGAACGGCTGAACCCGCTTGCCGGCCGCGGCGCGGCCTGCCGGATGCGCCTTCCCGGGCGCCGCCGGGCGGGCATCGTGCCAGCGGCCCGCATCCCGGCGGCCGCCGCGCGCGGCCCCGATCCCGAACCCTGGAGTGAAGCGATGCCCGCAATTACCGCCAGCATGGTCGCCGCGCTGCGTGCGAAGACCGATGCCCCGATGATGGAATGCAAGAAGGCCCTGACCGAGGCCGACGGCGACATGGAGCGCGCCGAGGAGATCCTGCGCGTCAAGCTCGGCAACAAGGCCGGCAAGGCTTCGGCGCGCGTGACCGCGGAAGGCGTGGTCGCGGCCTCGGTGGCGCCCGAGGCCGGCGCGCTCGTCGAGGTCAACTGCGAGACCGACTTCGTCGCCAAGAACGACGACTTCCTGGCTTTCGTCAACGGCGTGGCCGCGCTGGTGGCCGAGCGTGCGCCCGCAGACCTGGCGGCGCTCGCGGCGCTGCCGCTTGCGCAGGCCGGCTTCGGCCCGACCGTCGAGGACGTGCGCAAGGGGCTCGTCGGCAAGATCGGCGAGAACATCAGCGTGCGCCGCTTCGAGCGCTATGCCGGCGGCGCGAAGCTGGCCCACTACGTGCACGGCACCCGCATCGGCGTGATCGTCGAGTACGACGGCGACGCGGTCGCGGCCAAGGACGTGGCGATGCACGTCGCCGCGATGAAGCCGGCCGCGCTGTCGGCCGCCGCGGTGCCGGCCGATCTGGTCGACAAGGAGCGCAAGATCGCCGCCGAGAAGGCGGCCGAGTCGGGCAAGCCGGCCGAGATCGTCGCCAAGATGGTCGAGGGCGCGGTGCAGAAGTACCTGAAGGAGGTGTCGCTGCTCGACCAGGCCTTCGTGAAGGCGGCCGACGGCAAGCAGACCGTCGGCGCGATGCTGAAGGACAAGGCCACCACGGTGAAGGGCTTCACGCTGTACGTGGTGGGCGAGGGCATCGAGAAGCGCGCCGACGATTTCGCGGCCGAAGTCGCCGCGCAGATGGCGGCTGCCCGTACGTCCTGAAACGGCTGCGGCGCGCCGCACCGGGACAGCCGGGGCGGCCGCGCCGCTTACACTCGCCCAGCGCAGCCGGCGCGGCTGCGCGCCAACACGCTGTGACCGCATGCCGATGTACAAGCGCATCCTGCTGAAGCTCTCGGGCGAAGCCCTGATGGGCGACGACGCCTACGGCATCAACCACGCGACGATCGTGCGCATGGTGCGCGAGATCCAGGACGTGACGGCGCTGGGCTGCGAAGTCGCGGTGGTGATCGGCGGCGGCAACATCTTCCGCGGCGTGGCCGGCGGCTCGGTGGGCATGGACCGCGCGACCGCCGACTACATGGGCATGCTGGCCACGGTGATGAACGCGCTGGCGCTGGCCGACGCGATGCGCCAGGAAGGCATGACCGCGCGCGTGATGTCGGCGATCGGCATCGAGCAGGTGGTCGAGCCCTACGTGCGGCCCAAGGCGCTGCAGTACCTCGAGGAAGGCAAGGTCGTGGTCTTCGCCGCCGGCACCGGCAACCCGTTCTTCACCACCGACACCGCGGCGGCGCTGCGCGGGGCCGAAATCGGCGCGCAGGTGGTGCTGAAGGCGACCAAGGTCGACGGCGTGTACAGCGCCGACCCGAAGAAGGACCCGACCGCGACGCGCTATGCGACGATCAGCTTCGACCAGGCGATCGCGAAGAACCTGCAGGTCATGGACGCGACCGCGTTCGCGCTGTGCCGCGACCAGAAACTGCCGATCAAGGTGTTCAGCATCTTCAAGCCGGGCGCGCTCAAGCGCGTGGTCGCCGGCGAGGACGAGGGCACGCTGGTGCACGTGTGAGCAACCGATGAGCATCGCCGAAATCAAGCAGACCGCCGAGCACAAGATGGCCCGGACGATCGAGACCTTCAAGACCGAGCTGCAGAAGATCCGCACCGGCCGCGCGCACCCCGGCATCCTCGACCAGGTGCACGTCGAGTACTACGGCTCCGAGCTGCCGATCAGCCAGGTGGCCAACGTGTCGCTGCTGGACGCGCGCACGATCAGCGTGCAGCCCTGGGAGAAGGGCATGGGGCCGAAGATCGAGCGCGCGATCCGCGAATCGAGCCTCGGCCTGAACCCTTCGGCGCAGGGCGATCTGCTGCGCGTGCCGATGCCGCCGCTGACCGAGGAGCGCCGCAAGGAGCTGACCAAGGTCGTGCGCCACGCCGGCGAGGAGGCCAAGGTCGCGGCGCGCAACCTGCGCCGCGACGCCAACGAGCACCTGAAGCGGCTGCTCAAGGACAAGCAGATCGCCGAGGACGACGAGCGCCGCGCGCAGGACGAGGTGCAGCGCCTGACCGACCGCACCGTCGCCGAAGTCGACCGCCTGGTCCACGCGAAGGAAGCGGACATCCTCGCGGTCTGAGAGCCCGCACCCCGCCACGGTTCATCAAGTGTCGAACGACGCCAACGTGCCGCGCCATGTCGCGGTGGTGATGGACGGCAACGGCCGCTGGGCGCGCCGGCGCTTCATGCCGCGGGTCTACGGCCACAAGCAGGGCGTGGATGCGCTGGTCCGCGCGGTCAACGCCTTTGCCGACCGCGGCGTCGAATACCTGACCGTGTTCGCGTTCTCGTCGGAGAACTGGAAGCGGCCGAACGAGGAAGTCTCGGGCCTGATGGGGCTGGTGCTCGTGGCGGTGGCCAAGTACCTGGGCAAGATGGCGGGCGACGGCGTGCGCGTGCGCATCGTCGGCGACCGCAGCAAGGTGTCGATGCGGCTGCGCGACGCCTGGGCGCACGCCGAGGCCAGCACCGCGCACAACACCCGGATCACGCTGTCGGTCGCGTTCAACTACGGCGGGCGCTGGGACATGGTGCAGGCCTGCCGCCGCGCGATCGAGGACGGCATCGCGCCCGAGCAGGTCGACGAGGCGCTGCTGGCGCGCTACATGGCGCTGAGCTATGCGCCCGACCCCGACCTGTTCATCCGCACCGGCGGCGAGATGCGCATCAGCAACTTCATGCTGTGGCAGTCGGCCTACGCCGAGTTCTTCTTCACCGAGCGGCTGTGGCCCGATTTCGACGAGAGCGACATCGACGCGGCGCTGCAGGCCTATCGCCAGCGCGACCGCCGCTTCGGCGGGTTGAACATGGAGCAGCGTCCGCTGCTGCAGCCGGGCTGAACGGCGCCGATGCTCGCGCAGCGCGTGATCACCGCCGTCGTGCTGCTGGCGCTGCTGGTGCCGGCACTGCTGGCCGATGCGCGCTGGCCGTTCAACCTGCTGACGCTGGTGTTCATGGCCGCCGCCGGCTGGGAATGGGCGCGCCTGAGCCAGTTGCCGCAGCCGGCGGCACTCGCGGCCGGCGCGCTGGTGGCGCTGGCCTGCGTAGGCGCCAAGGCGATCGGCTGGGCCGACGCGGCACCGTCGCCCGCCTGGTGGTTCGCGGTGGCGCTGTGGCTGCCTGCCGGCACGCTGACGCTGCGCGCCGGGCCCGGCCGCTGGCTCGAGCTGCCGCGTGCCGCCCGGCTGGCGCTCGGGCTGGCCGCGCTGTGGGCGGCGTGGCTCGCGGTGAACCAGGCGCGCGCGCTCGGCCTGGGCTTCATCCTGTCGGTGTTCTGCCTGGTGTGGGCAGCCGACATCGCCGCGTACTTCGGCGGCCGCCGCTTCGGCCGGCGCAAGCTCGCGCCGACGATCAGCCCGGGCAAGAGTTGGGAAGGCGTGTACAGCGGCATGGCCGGCGTGCTGCTGCTCGGCCTGGCCTGGAGCGCGGCCGATGCGCGCTGGCCGGCGCTGGGCCTGAGCCTGTACTCGCGCCTGTTCGCCGGGCTGGGCGTCGCCGGCGGGCTGCTGGCGCTGCTGGCGCTGGCGGGCTTGAGCGTGGTCGGCGACCTGAGCAAGTCGGTCGCCAAGCGCGCGGTGGGCGTCAAGGATTCGAGCAAGCTGCTGCCCGGCCACGGCGGCGTGCTCGACCGCATCGATGCGCTGCTGCCGGTGTTCCCGGCGGCGCTGGCGCTGGCCAGCCTGTGAAGGCAGCCGAAGCCGGCCGGCCGCCGCAGCGGCTCGCGATCCTCGGCTCCACCGGGTCGATCGGCACCAGCACGCTCGACGTCGTCGCCCGCCACCCGGGGCGCTTCGAGGTGGTGGGGCTGAGCGCGCAGCAGCGCATCGACGAGCTGATCGCGCAATGCCTGCGCTGGCGGCCGCGCTTCGCGGTGGCGGCCGACGAGGCGCGCGCGCGCCGCGTGCGCGACGCGCTGCGCGCGCAGGGCGTGGCCACCGAGGTGCGCAGCGGCCCCGGCGCGCTGTGCGACCTGGCCGCCGCGCCCGAGGTGGACAGCGTGATGGCGGCGATCGTCGGCGCCGCCGGCCTGCCGCCCTGCCTGGCGGCTGCGCGCGCCGGCAAGCGGCTGCTGCTGGCCAACAAGGAAGCGATCGTGGTGGGCGGCGCGCTGTTCCTGCGCGCGGTGCGCGAAGGCGGCGCGACGCTGCTGCCGATCGACAGCGAACACTCGGCGATCTTCCAGTGCCTGCCGCCGGACCGCGCGGCCTGGCCGGCGACGATCGACCACCTGCTGCTCACGGCATCGGGCGGCCCGTTCCGCGAGCGCGATCCGGCGAGCTTCGACCGGATCACGCCCGAGGAGGCGGTCGCGCACCCGAACTGGGTGATGGGCCGCAAGATCTCGGTCGATTCGGCGACGATGATGAACAAGGCGCTCGAGGTGATCGAGGCACGCTGGCTGTTCGACCTGGCGCCGCGGCAGGTGCGGGTGGTGATCCACCCGCAGAGCATCGTGCACTCGATGGTCGTGTGCCGCGACGGTTCGGTGCTGGCGCAGATGGGCACGCCCGACATGCGCGTGCCGATCGCCTACGGACTGAGCTTCCCCGAGCGGATCGAATCCGGTGCGCCGCGGCTGGACTTCCACGCGCTGGCGCCGTTGAGCTTCGAGCCGGCCGACGAGCGCCGCTTCCCGTCGCTGGCGCTGGCCTGGGCGGCGCTGGAGGGCCCGGCGGGCAGCACCACGGTGCTGAACGCGGCCAACGAAGTCGCGGTCGAGGCCTTCCTCGACCGGCGCATCGGCTTCGATGCGATCCACCGGCTCAACGCCGCGATGCTCGCGCAGGTGCAGCCCGAAGGCGCGCCCGAGTCGATCGACGCGCTGCTCGCGCTCGATGCGCGCACGCGTGCGCACGCGGCGGCGTGGGTGCAGGCGAACGCGCGATGATCACCACGGTGCTCGCCTTCCTGGTGACGCTGGCGATCCTGATCGTCGTGCACGAGTACGGCCACTACCGCGTGGCGGTGGCCTGCGGCGTGAAGGTGCTGCGCTTCTCGGTCGGCTTCGGCCGCGTGGTCTGGCGTCGCCGGCGCACGCCGCAGTCCACCGAATTCGTGCTGTCGGCGCTGCCGCTGGGCGGCTACGTGCGCATGATCGACGAGCGCGAAGGCCCAGTCGCCCCGGAGGATCTGCCGCGCGCCTTCAACCGGCAGAGCCTGCCCAAGCGCGCCGCGATCGTCGCCGCCGGCCCGGTGGCGAACCTGCTGCTGGCGGTGCTGCTGTTTGCGGCCAACCACTGGATCGGCGTCGACGAACCCAAGGCGCTGCTGAGCGCGCCGGCAGCGGGCAGCGTGGCCGAGCGCGCCGGGCTGCGCTCGGGCGACTGGGTGCGGGCCACGTCGCGCGACGGCAGCGGCTGGACCGAACTGCGATCGATGACCGACCTGCGCTGGCAGATCACCCAGGCGGTGCTCGACGGCGAGCCGCTGCAACTGACGGTCAGCGATGCCGATGGGCGCGCATCGCGCAGCGCGACGCTCGATCTGCCGCGGCTGGGCACGCGCGACGTCGATGCCGGGCTGATGCGCAAGGTCGGGCTCGGCGCGCCGTACAGCGCGGCGGTGATGGGCGAGGCGCAGCCGGGCAGCCCGGCGGCGCAGGCCGGGCTGCGCGAGGGCGACCGCGTGCTGCTGGTCGACGGCCGGCCGGTGGCCGATGCGCAGGCGCTGCGCGAGCGCATCCGCGACGCGGTCCACGACGGCGCCGCGCAGCCCATGCAGTGGCGCATCGACCGCAACGGCAGTGCGCTGGAACTCGAGGTCAGGCCGCGCGTGGTGCACGAGGGCGAGCGCGCGATCGGCCGGATCGACGCCTACGTCGGCCAGGCGCCGCAGATGGTCCGGGTGCGGCACGGCGCCTGGGAGGGCCTGGCCGCCGGTGTCGAACGCACCTGGGAGCTGAGCGCGCTGACGCTGAAGATGCTGGGCCGCATGCTGATCGGCCAGGCGTCGCTGAAGAACCTGAGCGGCCCGCTGACGATCGCCGACTACGCGGGCCAGTCGGCGCAGCAGGGCCTGAGCTACTACCTGGGCTTCCTCGCGCTGGTCAGCGTGAGCCTGGGCGTGCTCAACCTGCTGCCGCTGCCGATGCTCGACGGCGGACACCTCATGTATTATCTTTTCGAGGCCCTGACGGGGCGGCCGGTCTCCGAGATCTGGCTGGCCCGCCTGCAGCGCGGCGGCGTCGCGATCCTGCTGATGCTGATGTCGGTGGCCCTCTTCAACGACGTGGCCCGGCTTCTGGGTCTGCATTGAGCCCGGTTGCCCCGACATGTCTGCCGTGCACCTTCGAATTTCCGCCGTGCACAGCCTGTGCAGGTTGCGCCTGCTGCTGGCCCTGCTGGTGGCCGCCGTGCTCGGCCTGGGTGCGACCCGCGCCCACGCGGTCGAGCCCTTCGTGATCCAGGACATCCGGATCGAGGGCCTGCAGCGCTCCGACCCGGGCACGGTGTTCGGCGCGCTGCCCTTTCGCATCGGCGACACCTACACCGACGACAAGGGCGCGACCGCGCTGCGCGCGCTGTTCGCGACCGGCCTGTTCAAGGACGTGCGCATCGAGATCGAAGGCCAGGTCGTCGTGGTCGTGATCGAGGAGCGGCCGATCATCGCGACGATCTCCTTCGTCGGCTTGAAGGAGTTCGACTCCGACGTGCTGCTGAAGTCGCTGCGCGACGCCGGCATCGGCGAGGGCCTGCCCTACGACCGCGCGCTGATCGACCGCGCCGAGCAGGAGATCAAGCGCCAGTACTTGTCCAAGAGCCTGTACGGCGCCGAGGTCGCGACCACGGTGACGCCGATCGAGCGCAACCGCGTGAACCTGACCTTCACGATGACCGAGGGCGACGTCGCGCGCATCCGCGAAATCCGCATCGTCGGCGCCAAGTCCTTCTCCGAATCAACGCTGCTGCGGCAGTTCGAGGCCGGCGCCAGCAACTGGGTCAGCTGGTACACCAAGAACGACCGCTACTCGCGCGCCAAGGTCAACGCCGACCTCGAGTCGCTGCGCGCCTGGTACCTGAACCGCGGCTTCCTCGAGTTCGAGATCGTGTCCACCCAGGTCACGATCTCGCCCGACAAGCAGGACATCTCGATCACGATCACGATCCGCGAAGGCCAGGTCTTCACCGTGACCGCGATCAGGCTCGACGGCGACTTCCTCGGCCGCGACGACGAGTTCCGGTCGCTGGTGCTGTTCAAGCCCGGCGAGCCCTTCCGCGGCGATCAGGTGCAGGCCACGGTGCGCCGCTTCGGCGAACTCTTCGGCACCTTCGGCTATGCCTTCGCGCGCGTCGAGCCGCGCTACGACATCGACCGCGAAGCCGCGCAGGTGGTGGTCACGCTGCATGCCGACCCGCAGCGGCGCGTCTATGTGCGCCGCATCGAGGTGTCGGGCAACACGCGCACCCGCGACGAGGTCATCCGCCGCGAGTTCCGCCAGCTCGAGGGCGCCTGGTACGACAGCTCGAAGATCACGCTGTCGCGCGACCGGGTCGACCGGCTGGGGTTCTTCACCGAGGTCACGGTCGAGATGCGGGAGGTGCCGGGTGCGCCCGACCAGGTCGACCTGGTGGTCAACGTCGTCGAGAAGCCCACCGGCAACCTGCAGATCGGCGCCGGCTATTCCAGCGCCGAGAACCTGACGCTGTCGGCGTCGATCAAGCAGGAGAACGTCTTCGGATCGGGGCACTACCTGGGCTTCGAGATCAACACCGGCAAGCTGGCGCGCACCTTCGTGCTGAACACCAACGACCCGTACCACACGATCGACGGCGTGTCGCGCGGCTTCGACCTGTACTACCGCGCCTCGAGCCCGTACAACAGCTACGGCAGTTCCTACCAGCTGGTCACGATGGGCGGAGCCGTGCGCTACGGCGTGCCCTTCACCGACAAGGACACGGTGTATTTCGGCTTCGGCTTCGAGCAGATCCAGATCCCGGACAACGCCTTCCTGCCCAACAGCTACTACCTGTACCGCGAGGAGTACGGCCCGACCAGCAGCTCGTTCCCGCTGACCGTCGGTTGGGCGCGCGACCAGCGCAACAGCACGCTGCTGCCGACCGACGGCTACTACATGCGCGCCAACGGCGACTTCAGCATGCTCGGCGACATGCAGTACATCCGACTGAATGCGCAGGCGCAGCGCTACTTCTCGCTGCCGCTGAACCTGACGCTGGGCACCAACGCCGAGGTCGGCTGGGGCTTCGCCGTCGGCAGCCGCCCGTACCCGGTGTTCAAGAACTTCTACGGCGGCGGGCTTGGCTCGGTGCGGGTGTTCCAGCAGGGTTCGCTCGGCCTGGTGGACCCGACCGGCGCGTTCATCGGCGGCAACAGTCGGGTCAACGCCAACGCCGAGCTGTACGTGCCGATGCCGGGCGCGGGCACCGACAAGACGCTGCGCTTCTTCGGGTTCTTCGACGTCGGCAACGTCTGGGGAGAAGGTCAGACGATCGACCTGCAGTCGCTGCGCGCGTCGGCCGGCCTGGGCATCAGCTGGATCTCGCCGATGGGCCCGCTCAAGCTCAGCTACGGCTGGCCCATCCGCTCGCAGCCGACCGATAGAATCCAGCCCTTCCAATTCCAGATCGGGACCAAATTCTGATGATCAAGCTGACCCGGGCGCTTCTCCTGGCTGCGGCAGCGGCCGCAACCTTCGCCCCGGCCCTTGTCGCGCAGGCGCAGGAGCTGAAGATCGGCTACGTCAACAGCGAGCGGCTGCTGCGCGAGGCGGCGCCCGCGAAGGCCGCGCAGACGCGGCTGGAAGGCGAATTCGGCAAGCGCGAGAAGGATCTGGCCGACCAGGGCGCACGCCTGAAGGCGGCGGCCGAGAAGCTCGAGAAAGACGGCCCCACGCTGGCCGAATCCGAGCGCATGCGCCGCCAGCGCGAACTGGTCGAGCAGGACCGCGACCTGCAGCGCAAGCGCCGCGAGTTCCAGGAGGATCTCGCCCAGCGCAAGAACGAGGAACTGCAAGGCGTGATCGAGCGCGCCAACCGCGTGATCCGCCAGGTCGCCGAGCAGGAGAAGTACGACGTGATCCTGCAGGAGGCGATCTATGCCGGCGCGCGCGTGGACATCACCGAGAAGATCATCAAGGCGCTGAACAGCGCGCCCGCGGGCCGCTGACGGCGCGCGGCCACGGCCATGGTCGAGGTCCGCGCCGGCGAGTTGGTCGCCCAGCTGGGCGGTGAGCTCCTCGGCGATCCCGACAAGCTGCTGCGTCGAATCGACGGCCTGGAAACGGCCGGGCCCGACGCGATCAGCTTCCTGGCCAATCCGCGCCTGCAGCCGCTGCTGCAGACCACCGAGGCCGGCTGCCTGATCGTGCAGCCGGCGCTGCGCGCAGCGGTGCAGGGCCGCGCGGCGGCGATCCTCAGCGACGACCCGTACCTGTACTACGCGCGCCTGAGCCGATGGTGGGCGCAGCGCAGCCGCGCCGTGCCGGCGGCCGGCGTGCATCCGAGTGCGGTGGTCGAGCCCGGCGCGCGGCTGCACCCGCAGGCGTCGGTCGGTGCGTTCGCGTTTGTCGGCCGCGGTGCCGTGGTCGGCGCCGGCGCAGTGGTCGGCCCGCACAGCCACATCGGCGCCGACGCGGTCATCGGTACAGGCTCCCGGATCGCGGCGCAGGTGTCGATCGGCGACGGCAGCCGCCTGGGCGAGCGCTGCGTGCTGCAAGGCGGCGCCGTGATCGGCGGCGACGGCTTCGGCTTCGCGCCCGCGGCGGGCCGCTGGGAGAAGATCGAGCAGCTCGGCGCGGTGCGCATCGGCGACGACGTCGAGATCGGCGCCAACACCTGCATCGACCGCGGCGCGCTCGGCGACACCGTGATCGGCGACGGCGTCAAGCTCGACAACCTGATCCAGATCGGGCACAACGTGCAGGTCGGCGCGCACACGGTGATGGCGGCCTGCGTCGGCGTGTCCGGCAGCACCCGGATCGGTGCGCACTGCATCATCGGCGGCCAGGTCGGCATCGCCGGCCACCTGCGCATCGTCGACCGCGTGCAGATCGGCGCCGGCTCGAAAGTCAATCGCTCGATCCTCGAGCCCGGCCGCTACGGCGGCATCTTTCCGCTCGGCGCCGCCGGCACCTGGGAGAAGAACGCGGTGCTGGTCAGCCAGCTCGCCAAGCTGCGCGACCGCATCCGCGCCCTCGAAAACCGCCCGGATTGAGCATGGACATCCACCAGATCCTGAAGAAGCTGCCCCACCGCTACCCGCTGCTGCTGGTGGACCGGGTGCTCGAATACGAAGCGGGCAAGCGGCTGCTCGCCGTCAAGAACGTGACGATCAACGAGCCCTTCTTCACCGGCCATTTCCCGCATCGGCCGGTGATGCCCGGCGTGCTGATCCTCGAGGCGCTGGCGCAGGCGGCCGCGCTGCTGACGCTGGAGAGCGCCGGCGTCGAACTCGACGACAAGACGCTGGTGTACTTCGCGGCGATCGACAACGCCCGCTTCAAGCGCCCGGTGGAGCCGGGCGACCAGCTGCTGCTCGACGTCACGCTGCTGCGGCTGCGCCAGGGCGTGCAGCGCTTCCACGGCCAGGCACGCATCGGCAGCGAGGTCGCGGCCGAGGCCGAGATGATGTGCGCGATCCGGCGCGCGCCGTAGCGGCCGCGATGGCGCACGTACACCCCACCGCGATCGTCGATCCGGCGGCCGAGCTGGCTGCGGACGTCCAGATCGGCCCCTATGCGATCGTCGGTGCCGGCGTGCGCATCGGCGCCGGCACCACGATCGGCGCTCACTGCGTGATCGAGGGCCCGGCGACGATCGGCCGCGACAACCGGATCGCGCCGTTCTGTGCGCTCGGCGGCGCGCCGCAGGACAAGAAGTACGCGGGCGAGCCGACCGAGCTGGTGATCGGCGACGGCAACACGATCCGCGAGTACTGCAACTTCAACCGCGGCACCGCGCAGGACGCTGGCGTCACCCGCATCGGCGACCGCAACTGGATCATGGCCAACGTGCACATCGCGCACGACTGCAGGGTCGGCAGCGACCTCGTGATCGCCAACTTCGTCGGGCTGGCCGGCCACGTGCACGCGGGCGACTGGGCCGTGATCGGCGGGCTGTCGGGCGTGCACCAGTTCTGCAAGGTCGGCGCGCACGCGATGGTGGGCCACTCGAGCGCGGTGTCGCAGGACGTGCCGCCGTACATGACGGTCAACGGCAACCCGGTGGCCGCGCGCGGCTTCAACGCCGAGGGCCTGCGCCGGCGCGGTTTCGACGCGGCGCGCATCGCGGTCGTCAAGCAGATGCAGCGCCTGCTCTACCGCGACGGCCTGACGGTCGAGCAGGCGGCCGAGGCGATCGCGCGCCTGGGTGTCGAACACCCGGCGTCTGCGGCCGACGTGGCGCTGATGACGGCTTTCCTGGCGCAGGCCGATCGCGGCATCGTGCGCTGACGCGCGGTGGATGCGCCGAACGCCGCCGCGCAGGCGCCGGCTGCCACGCCCGGCGGCGCGGCTGCCGAAGCTGCTGCCGTCGACGCTGCTGCCGCTGCCGGCACCGCCGTCGCCACGGCCGGGTTGCGTGTCGGGCTGGTCGCGGGCGAGGCCTCGGGCGACCTGCTCGGCTCGCTACTGCTGCGCGCGCTGCGCGACCGCTGGCCCGGGCTCGCCCCCGGCGGCATCGGCGGGCCGCTGATGCGCGCGCAGGGCTTCGACGCCTGGTGGCCGAGCGAGCGGCTCGCGGTCAACGGCTTTGCCGACGCGCTCGGCCATGTGCCGGCGCTGTGGCAGATGCGTCGCCGGCTCGGCGCGCGGCTGCTGCTCGAGCGCCCGGCGCTGTTCGTCGGCATCGACGCGCCCGACTTCAACCTCGGGCTCGAGAAGCGCCTGAAGCGCGCCGGGCTGCGCTGCGTGCACTTCGTGTGCCCGTCGATCTGGGCCTGGCGCAGCGGCCGCGCGGCCCGGCTTGCCGCCAGCGCCGACCATGTGCTGTGCCTGTTCCCCTTCGAGCCCGCGTTGCTGGCGCAGCACGGCGTGGCCGCCACCTTCGTCGGCCACCCGCTCGCCGACCTGATCCCGCTCGAGCCGCCGCACGCGCAGGCGCGCCGGGCGCTGGGGCTCGACGGCGACGCGCCGGTCATCGCGCTGCTGCCCGGCAGCCGCGGGTCGGAGGTCGCGCGCCTCGGGCCGCGCTTCATCGACGCGGCCGCGCGGCTGCATGCGCAGCGGCCGCAACTGCGCTTCGTGCTGCCGGCCGCGCCGGGCATGCGCGCGCGGCTCGAGCCGATGCTGGCGGCGCAGCGCCTGCCGCTGCTGCTGCTCGACGGCCGCTCGCACGAGGCGCTGGCCGCCTGCGACGTGGCGCTGGTGGCCAGCGGCACCGCCACGCTCGAGACGGCGCTGTTCAAGCGGCCGATGGTGATCGCCTACCACACGCACCCGATCAACTGGTGGATCGTCGAGCACTTCGTGCACACGCGCTGGGCCGGGCTGCCCAACATCCTGGCGGGCGAGGGCGTGGTGCCGGAGCTGCTGCAGCACGCGGCCACGCCCGAGGCGATCGCCGCCGAACTCGGCGCGCTGCTCGACGATCCGACGCGGCAGGCGGCGATGCGCACGCGCTTCGACGCGCTGCACCGCGAATTGCGGCGCGACACCGCGCGCGCGGCCACCGATGCGATCGCGCAAATCCTGCAAGCCTGAGGCGCTGACGCCGCGCCGCTGGCAGGCGCTGCTCGCGCGCCAGCAGTGCCTGGGGCTGGTGGCCGGCGTCGACGAGGCCGGCCGCGGGCCGCTGGCCGGCCCGGTGGTGGCCGCGGCGGTGATCCTCGACGAGTTGCAGCCGATCGCCGGGCTGGCCGACTCCAAGCGCATCGGCCCGGCCAGGCGCGAGCGGCTGTACGACGAGATCCGTGCGCATGCGCTGGCCTGCTGCATCGCCGAGGCCAGCGCCGAGGAGATCGACCGGTTCGACATCCTGCAGGCCACGCTGCTGGCGATGCGGCGCGCGGTCGAGGGCCTGCGGTTGCGGCCGCGCGGCGTGCTGGTGGACGGCAACCGCGCGCCGGTGCTGGCGCTGCCGGTGCGCACGATCGTCAAGGGCGACGCGAGCGTGGCGGCGATCTCGGCGGCGTCGATCCTGGCCAAGGTGCACCGCGACCGCCTGTGCGCCGAGCTCGACCGCTGCCACCCGCAGTACGGCTTCGCCGCGCACAAGGGCTACCCGACGGCGGCGCACCTGGCGGCGCTGCGCGCGCACGGGCCCTGCGCGGCGCACCGGCGCAGCTTCGCGCCGGTGGCGGCCGCGGCCGAGCGCACGTGACGGCCGCACCGCAGCCGGTGCACGCGCGCGCCAACCCGCGGCTGGCCTACATCCGCCGGCTGCAGCGCGACCCGGCCGCCTACCGCCGCCATCCGGCCGAAGCCGCGGTCTGGCTCGAGGGCGAACACCTGCTGCAGGCCTGCGTGGCGCGCGGCGGGCGGCTGCGGGTCGCGCTGGTGGCCGAGAGTGCGTGCGCGCGCGCCGATCTGCGGGCGCTCGCCGGCAGTGCCGGCGAAGTGCTGCGCGTCGCCGACGCGCGCTTCGCCGAGATCAGCGCGCTGCAGCCGGCGGTGGCCGTGGGCGCGCTGGTCGATCGGCCCGACCCCGGCGCGATCCGCGCCGACGTGGACACGCTGGTGCTCGACCGCGTGCAGGACGCCGGCAACGTCGGCAGCCTGCTGCGCAGTGCGGCCGCGCTCGGCGTCGCGCAGGTGCTGGCGTTGCCGGGCACCGCGGCGCTGTGGTCGCCGAAGGTGCTTCGAGCCGGCATGGGCGCGCATTTCGCGCTGCGGCTGCACGAAGGCGTGGCCGAAGGCGAGGTCGCCGCGCTGGCGTTGCCGCTGGTGGCGACCGACCCGCATGCCGGCACGCCGCTGCCGGCGGCGCGCCTGCCGCAGCCCTGCGCCTGGGTCTTCGGCCACGAGGGCCAGGGCATCGCGCCGGCGCTGCGGGCGCGCTGCGCGCTGGCGGTGCGCATCCCGCAGCCCGGCGGCGAGGAGTCGCTGAACGTGGCCGCGGCCGGCGCGATCTGCCTGTACGAGGCGGCGCGCCGGCGGCTGGGCGGCGCCGCGCAAGTGCACAGCGAGTAGAGCGTGCGGTGCGGCGGCGTCGCGGCCGGCCGCCCTCGGCACCGCAGGCAGCCGGCTGCCGTGCACCGAAAGCTTCGGCCGGCTGCCGAAGCCATCCTGGCGAGCCGAGGCCTGCGCCGGCCGGGCGCCGTCGGCGCGCGGCTTCACGCAAGGCATCGATGACCCTTCGGGGATCGCAGCCGCGCGTGGGTCGCAAAATGGTCCAGCAGTCGGCGGCATGGATGGGCGGCATGTTCCGGTCTACTGTCGCCGATGCATGGGTCTGGCGGGTGCGGCTGCGGCGGCGCGCCATGATCCGAACGCGCACGCACCGGGCAGGCGCAGCCTCGGCGCGCGGGCAGGCGGCACTCGTGCTGCGCATGCAAAGGCGCGCCATGATGCCCAACCGCCGTGTCTTCCTGCTTTCCACTGCCGCTGCGGGCGCCGCGCTGACTTCGCTCGCGCGCGCACAGGCCAGGGTCGACGAGAAGGACCCGCTGGCGCAGTCGCTGGGCTATGTGCTCGATGCGTCCAAGGCCGATGCGCAGAAGTTCAAGAACTTCGCGGCCGGCCAGCATTGCGGCAATTGCGCGCAGTACCAGGGCAAGCCCGGCGACGCCTGGGGCCCTTGCCCGGTCTACGGCGGCAAGCTGGTGTCCGACCAGGGATGGTGCAGCGCCTGGTCCAAGAAGGCGTAGCTGCCCGGCTCGGTGCGCGGCGGGCGCGCAAGGGGCGCCGATCGCGGCTGCACGGCACTTCGATTCGGCGCGTCGCGTCGCGGCGCGACATTCCCAGGCGATCGTGCGGCCCGCTGGGTTCGACACTGCTGATAGAGGGGTCGCCGCGGCGGGCCTAGCATGGCCTGCACGGGCGCTGCCCCGGGCTGCCGTCGCAGGAGGTCGCGTCCGCCCACTCACAACCGGGAGCAGTCATGGCAGAAGTGATTCACGGTCCGCAAAAGCTCGGCCCGCTGACGCCGTTGGTCGGCGACTGGGAAGGCGATGTCGGCGTCGATCTGTCGTACCACAACAAGGACGACGAGACCGCGCAGACCGGCTACTTCGAGAAGGCGTGGTTCCATCCGATCCCGGTCGTCGAGAACGGGCACCAGACGATGGAGGGGCTGAACTATCAGATGACCGCCTGGCGCCACGGCGAGGAGGCGATGGCGCCGTTCCACGACGAGGTCGGCTACTTGTTGTGGGACAAGGCGAACGGCCAGGTGATGCGCTGCTTCGCGGTGCCGCGCGGGCTCGCGATCCTTGCCGGCGGCAGCGCCGGGCCGCGCGACGAATCGCTCACGTTCAAGGCCGAGCCCGGTGCGAAGGCCTACGGCCTGGCGCAGAACCAATACCTGCTCGAGCGCGCCGAGGCGCTGGCGTTCTCCAGCACCTTCACCTTCAATGGCGACGGCAGCTTCAGCTACACCTCCGATCTGGTGCTCAGGCTCGCGGCCACCGGCGGCGAGTTGCACCACACCGATCGCAACACGCTGCATCGGGTCAAGCGCATCCATCCGGGCGCGCAGGGCCAGTGAGGATCGCGCCGCGCCGCGTTCGCTCGGCGCAGCGGTGCCGGTGTCGGGCGACGGCGGCGCGACTGCCGAGCCGGTCGCATTCGCCGAGCTGTTCGAAGAACAGCAGGCCGGGCGGGCGTTGATCGGCCGCCCGAGCCGGGTGCGCATTGACACGCAGGCGCCAGCGGTACGCCGGACTCGCCATCGCCGGATTCATCCGCAACGCGTGCCGATGCGCCGACGAATCGGGGGGGCTTGCGGGGCCGCATCCCGGCCGCGCCCCGGCCGCGCCGGAAATCGCGAGACATCTGCATCGGGGTGTGGCTCGACTTCGCCGACTCGGCGTGGCTGAAGGGATGCTTGACCTCGCGCGGTCGGCTTGCGGTCCGTTGCGGTCCTTCGCCGCTGCGCCGAAAGCAGTCCTCGTTCGGGTGCGAAAACGTGGTGCACGGGGCCGCCGACGGGGTGGCCAACTCCGTTCAGCCAAATTCTTATTGGCTCCGGCATCACATCGCTGCGCGATATGAGCCTTCACCGAAGCGCTGCGCGCTTTCACTCCGTTGGCCACCCCGCCGTCGGCCCGGGCGGTGGTACACCAAGACCGCTGTTCGCGCGCTGCTCGACGCAGTGGGGGTTTGCTGAAGAAGCGCGCCGGCGGTGCCGGCAA